>Ga0157360_1000068_pt1 | contig 58343 bp, 60 predicted proteins | sample AttlaeALBM1_FD_111483 | JGI IMG/M metagenome (GOLD analysis project Ga0157360, IMG submission 111483) | Fungus gardens microbial communities from leaf cutter ant in Ribeirão Preto, State of São Paulo, Brazil - Atta laevigata ALBM1 | ecosystem: Host-associated > Fungi > Mycelium > Unclassified ...
AAACCCAGCTTCATGGTCTCGGCGATAGCGGATTGTGACATAACCGCTGCCAGGCCGATGGCCGCGAATGCTTTAGTGAATTTATGCATGATGCTCTCCGGTACCAGGTTATTTTTCGCTGCTAATAACGAATCGGTGTAAACGCTACCAGTTAGTTTTGTTTTGTGGGTACAGCCATAAATCAGTGCGTTAGGCTGCTGTAAACGGTCAGCCTTTGCAGACGCTGGGCTAGTTTTAGCGGGATTAGCGAAGAAAAATGTAGAGCGGTATCACATCTTAAAATCACGACAAAATGATCCATATATTCAGCAAATTTAACCGGACCTTAACTTTTGCAATGGATCACAAAATCACTGCCGATGACAGAAAAGTGCATATTGTCAGCCAGCCATGACTAACCGTTCCGGCGCGCCGAACCCAGGATACAGGAGTTAACTCATCACAGGAGATTCCAATGCGTGCTGGAGCCATCACCCTTGGGCTGGATTTTGGTAGTGATTCGGTGCGTGCGCTGGCCGTGGATTGTCACAGCGGCAAAGAGCTGCAGAGTGCGGTATCGAACTACCCGCGCTGGCAACAGGGCTTATACAGCGATCCACACACCAACCGTTTTCGTCACCATCCGCAGGATTACATTGATGCCATGGAGCAGGCACTGCTTGGCGTGCTGAATGCACTGAGCGACGAGCAGCGCCGCGCCGTGGTCGGTATCGGCGTGGACAGCACCGGCTCCACCCCCGCGCCGATTGACCGTGAGGGCCATGTGCTGGCGCTGCGGCCGGAGTTCGCCGACAACCCCAATGCGATGTTTGTCCTGTGGAAAGATCACACCGCCATAGAAGAAGCGGAAGAGATCAATCAGCTCTGTCACAGCGGCCGCTTCCAGGATTACAGCCGCTACATCGGCGGCATTTACTCCTCTGAGTGGTTCTGGGCAAAGATCCTGCACGTCTCGCGCGAAGACGCCGCCGTGCGCGAGGCGGCAGTCTCCTGGGTCGAGCTGTGCGACTGGGTGCCCGCCCTGCTCAGCGGCACGACCGCACCGGATAAAATGCGCCGCGGCCGCTGTGCTGCCGGGCATAAGGCGCTGTGGCACGGCGACTGGAACGGTCTGCCCGATGCCGATTTTCTCAATGCGCTCGACCCGCTGTTAACGCAGCAGCTCGACGCCCCGCTCTTTACCGATACCTGGACGGCGGATCTGCCGGTCGGCATGCTCAGCCCGGAATGGGCACAGCGTCTGGGCCTGACGCAGAGCGTCACGATCTCCGGTGGTGCGTTCGACTGCCATATGGGCGCCGTCGGTGGTGGCGCGAAACCTTATACGCTGGTGAAAGTCATTGGCACCTCAACCTGCGACATCCTGATTGCTGATGCAGAGCAGGTCGGCGATCGCGACATCAAAGGCATCTGCGGACAGGTTGATGGCAGCGTCATGCCCGGTGCGATCGGGTTGGAGGCAGGTCAGTCCGCCTTTGGTGATATCTACGCCTGGTTCAGCCGCTTACTGGGCTGGCCGCTGCAGCTGGCGGCGCAGCAGCATCCGGCGCTGAAGCCGCAGCTGGCGGAGATGCAGAAGAACCTGATTAAAGATCTGACCGAAGCCTGGGCGGCGAATCCGCAGCTCGATCATCTGCCGGTGGTGCTCGACTGGTTCAATGGTCGCCGCACGCCGAATGCCAACCAGCGACTGAAAGGGATTATCACAGATCTCAATCTGGGAACCGACGCACCGGCGCTGTTTGGTGGTCTGGTCGCGGCGACCGCCTTCGGCGCGCGCGCCATCATGGAGTGCTTTGAACAGCAGCAGATCCCGGTGGAGAGCATCCTGACGCTGGGCGGCATCGCCCGCAAATCCCCGGCCATTATGCAGGCCTGCTGCGACGTCATGAACCGGCCGCTGGATATCGTCGCCTCTGATGAATGCTGCGCGCTGGGTGCGGCGATCTTTGCCGCCGTCGCCGCCGGCGTTCACGCCAGCGTCCCGGATGCACAGCAGGTCATGGCCAGCCCGATTGCCGTCACCCTGCAGCCCGATCCGACCCGCGTCGCCCGCTATCAACACCTTTATCAACGCTATCAACAGTGGTGCGTAGCGGCTGAGCCGCAATATGCCGCGCGTCCCGCTTCCGCGATCAGCCCGTCCCGGCAGGCGTAATGGTTACAGACAGTCTGGACACGGGCAGGCGCACACGGCGTACGTGAGGATTACTCGCTGCGCTCGCCCCTTCAGGTGGCTAAAACAGCCTGTGTACGCCGCCCGGATTCAGACAGACAAATTAAACAGCCTATTGGGATAGGCGCAAAGTTAAGGAGTGATGTATGGAACAGTCAAACAGCTACAGCGTGTGGTTCGTCATCGGCACACAACACCTCTACGGGGCGGAAACCTTACGCCAGGTTGAACAACATGCCCGTCAGGTCGTCGAAGGCCTTAATCAGACCGGCTTACCGCTACGCCTGACGCTGAAACCGCTGGTGAAATCGCCGGATGAAGCGCTGGCTCTGTGCCGCGACGCCAATTTCGACCCGCAGTGCGTCGGTATCATTACCTGGCTGCACACCTTCTCTCCGGCCAAAATGTGGATCGGGGGCCTGAGCATCCTCAACAAGCCGCTGCTGCAGTTCCATACCCAGTTCAATGCAGAGATCCCGTGGGACAGCATGGACATGGACTTTATGAACCTGAACCAGACGGCGCACGGCGGCCGCGAGTTCGGCTTCATCGGCGCACGGATGGGCCTGCAACACAGCGTGGTGACGGGTCACTGGCAGGACAGCACCAGCCAGCAGCGTCTGGGGAACTGGATGCGTGCCGCCCTGGCAAAACAGGAAAGCCAGCAGCTGAAAGTTGCCCGGTTTGGCGACAACATGCGTGAAGTGGCCGTGACCGAAGGCGATAAAGTGGCTGCACAGATTCAGTTTGGCTATGCGGTAAACGGCTGGGGCGTCGGCGATCTGGTGGAGGTCATTAATGGCGTCAGCGACGGTGATGTGAATGCGCTGATCGACGAATATGAAAGCCTCTACCGCTTTACCGATGTCGCTGCGTCCGGCGGTGAAAAGCGTCAGAACGTGCTGGATGCGGCGCGTATCGAACTCGGCCTGACCCGTTTTCTGGAAGCAGAAGGCTGCCACGCCTTCACCACCAACTTCCAGACGCTGCACGGCATGACGCAGCTGCCAGGCCTGGCGGTTCAGCGCCTGATGGCCAGGGGTTACGGATTTGCCGGCGAAGGTGACTGGAAAACCGCTGCCCTGCTGCGCATTTTCAAAGTCATGGCCGGGGATCGTAAAGGTGGCACCTCCTTCATGGAGGATTACACCTATCACTTCTCGCCAGGCAACGATCTGGTACTCGGCTCACACATGCTGGAAGTCTGCCCGTCGATCGCCTTCGAAGAGAAGCCGTTAATCGATGTGCAGTTCCTGGGCATCGGTGACAAAGCCGATCCGGCCCGCATGATCTTCTCCACCCCGGCGGGCCGGGCAATTAACGCCAGCGTGATCGACATGGGCGATCGTTTCCGTCTGCTGGTGAACGTGGTCGATGCGATCGAACAACCAAAACCGCTGCCGAAGCTACCGGTGGCACGCGCACTGTGGAAAGCTCAGCCGTCACTGGCGACCGCTTCCGAAGCGTGGATTCTGGGCGGCGGCGCGCACCATACGGTGTTCAGCCAGGCGCTGACGCTGGAGGATATGTATCTGTATGGTGAGATGAACGACATCGAAGTGCTGGTGATTGATGAGCACACCCGGTTGCCTGCCTTTAAAGATGCACTGCGCTGGAATGAAGCGTACTACCGCCTGAAACGTTAATCAGGGATTACACGGGCGCCTTTCGTCTCTGCGACACGCGAAGTGCAGGGGTTGAAAGGCGCCCTGTTTCAATCCCAATGCCATGCGATCCGGAACGGCGGCGTGCCGTAAAGTCACGGTTAATCCCTTCCTCAGACCCGCCACCCTCACGTTCAGGAACGTCAGCCCTGCTCATAAAGCCGCACCAAAGCCCGACCGGGCAGGAAACTCCACCTCAGTCCTTAAAGCAGCACCCAGGCCCGACCGGGAAGGAAAGGTATGCCTGAAGAGCAAAGCGTCCGCGGCAGGGATGGCGCGGCCGATCCGCAGGAATGCAGGAATCCTTTGCGGTCAGGCACGCCTTTCCTGACCCTGCACCCCGGCCACCCGCGAAGGTTTTCTTTGCAACGATAAAGCACTCACATAAAAAAAATGGATCCCCACCAGGAATGGCATGGCCTGTCAACGGCCTGCCGGGAGCGTCAAAATTGCTGAGCAATGAAAGTGGAACAGCGGCAAATCATGGGGGAAAAGGTCACGATGAGGGCGCTGCATCTGGCGCAGCAAAAAGGCGGCTCCTGAGAGCCGCCTCTTATCCCGAAACTGAATAATCAGGAAGTGAGTCGCTTAACCGGGGCATTCTGCTGACGATCCCAGATCACGGTCAGTAACCGCTGCAGGGCGATAAACGCAAACAGCAGAATCCCGATAGCGATCTTGGTCCACCACGAACTCAGCGTACCGTCGAAATTGATCCAGGTCTGAATCAGCCCCTGAATCAGCACTCCAAACAGCGTTCCCAATACCGTTCCGACCCCGCCCGAGAGCAGCGTACCGCCGATCACCACCGAGGCAATCGCGTCCAGCTCTACACCCAGCCCGGCCAGCGCATAACCCGCCGAGGTATAGATCGAAAAGACAATCCCGGCCAGTGTCGCCAGCGTGGTCGAAAGCATATAGATCTTAATGGTGGTGGTGCGGGTCGATACCCCCATCAGCTGCGCCGACGTCAGGTTGCCGCCGATGGCGTAAACCCGGTTACCAAAACGGGTGCGGTGCGCCAGAATAATCCCGCCCACGACCACCACCAGCATAATCACCGCCAGCAGGCTGAGGCGCCCGCCGCCCGGCACTTTCCACGCCAGACCGGAAAGCAGTGTATAGAACGGGTGATCGATAGGAATCGAATTCTCCGACACCAGATAACTGCATCCGCGCAGGAAAAACATCCCCGCCAGCGTAATAATAAAGGCCGGGATCTTCAGGGCATCAATCAGCCAGCCCATCATGGCCCCGAACAGTGCCCCCATCGACAGAATCAGCGCAAACGCCAGCAGCGGATTGATATGGAAATCGCCAATCGCGCGCGCCAGAAACACGCCGGTAAACGCGATTACCGCGCCAACCGACAGATCGATCCCACCGGATAAAATCACAAAGGTCATGCCGACAGCGATAATGCCCAGGAACGCGTTGTCGGTCAGAATATTGCAGATCACCCGCGTGGAGGCGAAGCCCGGAAACTGGCTCAGACAGAACAGATAACCCGCCACAAACACCAGCAGCGTAATCATCAGCGGAAGATGACGTTTAATCATGTCGGACGCCTCCGTTTCAGCATCGCAATAAACCGCGGTGACTGCAGTAACAGCACGCACATCACCACCACCGCTTTCACCACCTGATTCAGCTCCGGCGGGAAACCGGAGAGCAGAATCCCGGTATTCATCGACTGGATAATCAGCGCACCAATCAGCGACAGCACCAGATTGAAGCGACCGCCCATCAGCGACGCCCCGCCGATCACCACGGCCAGAATCGCATCCAGCTCCAGCCATAAACCGGCGTTATTGGCATCCGCGCCGCGAATATCCGCCGCCACGATCAGACCGGCAACGGCGGCACAGACGCCGCTGATCGCATAGGTGGACATCACCACCAGCCAGCCGGTCACACCCGCGTTGCGGGCCGCACGCAGATTGATCCCCACCGCTTCGATAAACAGCCCCAGCGCGGTCTTGCGCGTCAGCAGCCAGACCGCCAGCGCCACCACCAGCGTGATCCAGACCGGCACCGGCAACATCCACAGCGAGCCATTACCAAACCAGCCGAGGCTGTCGCTGTCGAAGGTCACAATCTGCCCCTGGGTGATCAGCTGCGCGATACCGCGCCCGGCCACCATCAGAATCAGCGTGGCCACGAATGGCTGGATCCGCAGCAGCGCCACCAGCACCCCGTTCCACAAGCCACAGAGTAAACCGGTACCCAGCGTGGCGAGGATAATAAAGGGCACGCCGTGGCCAGCCACGGTCAGCGTGGCGGCAGTCGCCCCCGCTATGGCCATCACGGCCCCTACAGAGAGATCGATACCGCCCGTGGCGATCACCAGCGTCATCCCGATCGCCAGCAGCGCCACCGGTGCCGCACGGTTAAGAATATCGATCGGACTGCCAAACAGACGCCCATCCTGCAGATGCACGGCAAAAAAGTTACTGGCGACCAGGCTGTCGATTAACAGCACCAGCAGCAGCGCGGCAATCTGTGGCATCCCGGAGGGAAACTTCAGCTTACGACGTGGCGTTTTTTCAGATGACATAGGCGACTCAAGCATGTTGTACTCCTCCGTCCGCGATAGCATTGACGATCGACGCCACCGAAAGCTGCTCCAGCGGAATCTCTGCCACCTGCTTCAGATCGCGCATGATCAACACCCGGTCGGCATAACCCACCAGCTCTTCGAGTTCAGAGGAGATCACCAGCAGCGCCAGACCATCGGCGCACAGGGATTCAATCAGACGAATAATCTCGGCGTGGGCACCCACATCGATGCCGCGTGTGGGTTCGTCGAGGATCAGAAACTGCGGTTTCGTGACCAGCCAGCGCGACAGCAGCACCTTCTGCTGGTTGCCGCCCGATAACAGCTCCACCGGCTGTTCGGCGTGCGGCGTGCGGATGCCCAGACTCTTGATAAAACGGTCGGCAATCGCCTGCTGCTCGCGCCGCTTAATCGGCCGTAACCAGCCGCGCTGCGCCTGCAGCGCGAGGATGATATTTTCCCGCACCGACGCCGCGCCGATTATCCCGTCCGTCTTGCGATCTTCCGGACAAAACCCCATCCCCAGCTGCGAGGCTTTCGCCGGGTTGGGGATGCGCTGAACTTTGCCCTTGATCGTCGCGGTTCCGCGATCGGCCCGACGAATACCAAACAGCACCTCCGCGGTTTCGGTTCGGCCCGATCCCAGCAGTCCCGCCAGGCCCACGACTTCACCCGGACGCACCGCGAGGTTAAACGGCTCGATGGTGCCTTTCCGGCCATAATCTTCAAACGACACTACCGGCTGATTACTGCGCAGCGTACTGCCCTGGCGCTGCAGCGCCGTCTCCAGCAGTTCACGCCCCAGCATCAGCTTAATCAGCTCGATCTGCGGCAGCGTGGCGGTGTCATGGGTGGCGATATACTGCCCGTTGCGCAGCACGGTAATCCGATCGGTAATCCGGTACACCTGGTCCAGAAAATGGGTCACAAAAATCAGGCTCATCCCGCGGGCTTTTAACTGCGCCATCAGGGTAAACAGCATTTCAACTTCGCTGGCATCAAGGCTGGCGGTCGGCTCATCGAGGATTAACACCTGCGCCGACAGGTCAACCGCACGGCAGATGGCAATAATCTGCTGCATCGCCACCGAGTAGTGGCCCAGCGGACGGGTGACATCGAGGGAAAAGCCGTAGTTCCGCATCAGAGCGTCGGCATCCCGCACCATCCGGCGACGGTCAATCAGGCCAAAACGGCGCGGCTCACGGCCAATGTAGAGGTTATCCGCCACCGACATGTTCGGCAGCATATTCACTTCCTGATAGACGGTGCCGATGCCCATCTCCTGCGCCTGCGCCGTATTGTGCGGCGTGATGGGCTTACCGTTCAGGGTAATGGTGCCGGCATCCCGGCTGTAAACGCCGGTCAGCACTTTGATCAGGGTGGATTTACCGGCACCGTTTTCACCCAGCAACGCCATAATCTCCCCTTTGCGAATATCAAAAGAGACATTATTAAGGGCCTTAACGCCGGGAAAACCTTTGCTGATGCCGTGGATAGATAACAGCGGTGTTTCACTTTGCGTGGTCATTCTGCTCACTCCGCCTTACGTCAGGAAAAACCGCCCTGTGGGGCGGTCTGCGGCTGGTCTGAGGCTGACGGGGGGATCAGTAACCCATGCCTTTTTTGGTTTCCAGCTCCTTCTGCGCATCAGCAGGCAGGAACAGCTTCGACTCGGTCTTGATCACTTTGGGCGGCAGCGTGCCATCTTTCTTAAACTTCTCCAGCGCATCAAACGCCGGACCCGCCATATTCGGGGTCAGCTCTACGTTGGCGTTGGCCTCACCGGCCAGCATCGCTTTATAGATATCCGGCACTCCATCAATCGAACCGGTCAGAATATCCTTGCCCGGTTTCAGGCCCGCTTCTTTAATCGCCTGGATGGCACCGATCGCCATATCATCGTTGTGCGCGTAAACCATGCAGATGTTTTTGCCGTTGTTCTCCGCCTTGATAAAGCTCTCCATCACCTCTTTACCCTTACTGCGGGTAAAGTCACCCGACTGCGAACGGATCACTTTGATGTTTGGATGGTTGCTGATGGCTTCTGCAAAGCCTTTCTTACGATCGATCGCCACGCTGGCGCCCACGGTGCCCTGCACTTCCACCACGTTACACTGCTTGTCGCCCACGGTTTTCACCAGCCAGTCGCCGATCAGCTTGCCTTCCAGCACGTTGTCCGCCGTGACCACCGCCTGGTAGAGCGATTTGTCTTTCACCACAATTGCGCGGTCCAGCAGGTAGACCGGAATTTTGGCATCTTTTGCTTCTTCCAGAACCGGTTCCCAGCCGGTCTGCACGACCGGGGCGATAAAAATAGCATCCACGCCCTGGGCGATGAATGAGCGGACAGCCTTTATCTGGTTCTCCTGTTTCTGCTGACCATCGGCGATCTTCAGGGTAATACCGCGTTTTTTGGCTTCGCTTTTCGCGACGTTGGTTTCCGCCGAGCGCCAGCCAGATTCAGAACCGACCTGCGAGAAGCCCACCGTCATGTCCGCAGCGAGCACCGGGCCGGTTAACGCAGCGCTGACCAGCGTGGTCAGAAGTAAACGTTTCCACATAGTTTTTTATCCTCTGAAAGGCGATTGCTGTTTAGGGTAGAGAGCCTGTTTAGACTGGACTAAAAAAGGGTGCATAATGGCGACACACTTCACAAAACAGAGCAATTTAAAGGAGTTACGTGCAGCAGGAGCGCTTCGTTGAGGGCATAGCTATGGATAAAACGGCTGAATTTCGCTACCGTGGCCGTTAAATAATTGTAATAAACAGAGGCGCTTATGTTTCCGGCCACTGGAAACGATTACAGACAGGCGTACAAAATGGGTTATGGGCTTTGCGATTAACAAAAAACAGGTTTTGTGACTGCCCGCACACTCCCCCGCCAGGCCCGCCTTCGGCGCGAAACGTTTCTCTGACAACCAGGGTCATCTGACTAACCGCATCTGCAGGAAAACGCGAAAAAGAGGAGGCTGATTTACTGAAAAGTGTGAAATAATCGAAAAGAGTATTTTACATCACATTTTAACGCTTTGTTTATCTGGTATGATTTTCGAGTTTTATTCTGCAGACCCAGGTTCAGACGCAGACTCAGCGGCATCCGCTCCGGTAAAATACAGGATAGGCCCTTTTGCTGACCGATACGGTGCTTTTGTCTGATTTTAACCTTTTTTAACGCCTGCGATCTGGACAGCTTAAGCCTGCCCCCTATACTGAGCACTCCTTTGTTACTTCTATCTGTTATGGCAATGATGACTGCGCACGATTACCTGCTTAAATTCCGCAAAGTAAATAATTCAGACAGTCTGGAAAAACTTTTTGATCACCTCAACTACTCCCTGACTAATGATATGGACATCATCAATATGTACCGGGCGGCCGATCACCGACGTGCTGAGCTGGCCTCAGGCGGACGGCTGTACGATCTGGGCTGTGTGCCGAAAACGGTGTGGCGCTACGTGGTGTGATGTCTGGTTGATTTTTCGCTGTTTTACCCTCGGTTCCTGTCCGGATGGGCGCGCCTCTCTGGACATGTTATTCTGCTGCGCTTCGACTCCCCGAGACAGGAATAACTACGATGAATGAACAGGTTGCTGCGCCGCGTATTGGTGGCTGGCTTCTGCTGCCGCTGGCCTGGCTGATAATGACCCTGTTAACCACCGTTCTGGTGCTGGCGATGTATCTGACCCCCCTGTTTAATCCGGACTGGCGTGTGGCGCTCTTTTCCCACGGCAGCACGCTGCTCTCTTACTGGGCCATTTCTCTGCTCACCGCCGTCGCCGTCTGGGCGTACAGCCTCTGGATCAGCTGGCTGTTCTTCAGACGTTCGCGTCGTCTGCCGCGCCACTATCTGCTCTGGCTGCTGATAACCGTCCTGCTGGCACTCAAAACGTTTGCCTTTACGCCGGTGGCCGATGGCCGCGCCCTCCAGACATTGCTGCTGTCGCTGCTTGCCGCGGCGGTATTTGCGCCCTATTTCAAGCGGTCGGCACGGGTAAAAGCGACCTTTATTGCGCCCTAACGTCGTGAGTTATGTCAGGAATTTAATTCTGAGTGCGGTCTGCTGCTCTGCGGATGGCGCGGGTGTTGAGATACGCCGCGCTATCCACGATAATAAGCCGCTTTCTGGCTCCCAGGCGAAAAAATGACCGATTATCTGCTTCTCTTTATTGGCACCGTGCTGGTGAATAACTTCGTATTAGTGAAGTTTCTCGGCCTGTGTCCTTTTATGGGCGTTTCCAAAAAACTGGAAACGGCGATTGGCATGGGCCTCGCCACGACATTTGTGATTACCCTGGCCTCTATCTGTGCCTGGCTGGTCAATCACCTGATCCTGCTGCCGCTGGACCTGGTCTACCTGCGTACCATGGCCTATATCCTGGTCATCGCCGTCGTTGTGCAGTTCACCGAGATGGTGGTGCGTAAAACCAGCCCGTCGCTCTATCGCCTGCTGGGTATCTTCCTGCCGCTGATCACCACTAACTGCGCGGTACTGGGCGTGCCCCTGCTGAGCGTCAACCTGAACCACACGTTCCTCCAGGCGGCCCTCTACGGTTTCAGTGCCTCGATTGGCTTCTCGCTGGTCATGGTGCTGTTCGCCGGTATGCGCGAACGCCTGGTGCTGGCCAATGTGCCTGCGCCATTTAAAGGCAACTCCATCGCCCTGATCACCGCGGGCCTGATGGCGCTGGCGTTTATGGGCTTCAGCGGGCTGGTGAAATTCTGATGACCGCGATCTGGATTGCTGTTGCCGTATTAAGTGCGCTGAGCCTGGTGTTCGGTGCCCTGCTGGGTTACGCCTCGCGCCGCTTCGAGGTGGAAGAAGATCCCATCGTCGAGCAGATTGATGCCATTCTGCCGCAGAGCCAGTGTGGCCAGTGCGGCTATCCGGGCTGCCGTCCCTATGCGGATGCGGTCGGCAACAACGGTGAGGCGATCAATAAATGCGCGCCAGGCGGGGAGCAGACCATGCTCAAGCTGGCCGCGCTGCTGAACGTTGAGCCGCAGCCGATTGATGGCGATGAGGCGGCGAAAGAGCCGGTGCGCACCGTGGCCTTTATCGACGAAGCCAACTGTATCGGCTGCACCAAATGTATTCAGGCCTGCCCGGTGGATGCGATTGTCGGCGCAACCCGCGCCATGCACACCGTGCTGAGCGACGTCTGCACCGGCTGCGATCTCTGTGTCGCCCCCTGCCCGACTGACTGTATTGAAATGCGTCCGGTTGCCACCACACCAGCCAACTGGAAGTGGGATTTGAATACCATTCCTGTACGGGTGATCCCGGTAGAAACTCATGCTTAATCTGTTTAACTTCCTGAAAAAAGAGAAGGTCTGGGATTTCGAGGGCGGCATTCATCCGCCCGAAATGAAAACCCAGTCTAACGGCACGCCGCTCAGCGAACTGCCTTTGCCGCACCGTTTTATTATTCCGCTCAAACAGCATATCGGACACGAAGGCGAGATCTGCGTGGTACCCGGCGACAGGGTGCTGCGCGGCCAGCCGCTGACCTTTGGTACGGGCCGTATGCTGCCCGTCCATGCACCCACGTCCGGCGTCATTGAGGCGATCGGTCAGCATATGACCGCCCATCCGTCGGGCCTGTCAGAACTCTGTGTTTTCCTGACACCCGATGGTGAAGATCGCTGGATACCGCGCGATCCTCTGCCGGACTACCGCCAGCATCCCCGCGCCGACATCGTGCAGCGTATTCACGATGCGGGCGTGGCCGGTCTGGGCGGTGCGGGCTTCCCGACCGCCACCAAACTCAAAGGCGGCCTGCGCGGGGTCAACACCCTGATTATCAACGCGGCGGAGTGCGAACCTTACATCACCGCTGACGATCGCCTGATGCAGGATTACGCCGCCGAGGTGCTGGAGGGCAGCCGCATTCTCGCCTGGGTGCTGCAGGCTGAACGGGTGCTGATCGGTATCGAGGATAATAAACCGGAAGCGATTGCCGCGCTGAAGCAGGCGCTGGGCAGCGATCGCGATCTGCAGATTCGGGTCATCCCGACCAAATATCCCTCCGGCGGTGCCAAGCAGCTGACCCGTATCCTGACCGGCAAGGAAGTGCCGCACGGCGGACGCTCGACCGATATCGGCGTGCTGATGCAGAACGTCGGCACGGCCTGGGCCGTGAAGCGCGCGATCGTCAACGGCGAACCGATTACTGAACGCGTGGTGACGCTGACCGGCGAGGCGATCGCCCAGCCGCGAAACGTCTGGAGCCGTCTGGGGACGCCGATCAGTCATCTGCTGCACCATGTCGGCTTTACCCCGTCGTCCCGTCAGATGGTGATCATGGGCGGCCCGCTGATGGGCTTCACCCTGCCATCGCTGGATGTGCCGGTGGTGAAGATCACCAACTGTATCCTTGCGCCATCCGCCACTGAGATGGGGAACAACGACGACGAGCAGTCCTGCATTCGCTGTTCAGCCTGTGCGGACGCCTGCCCGGCCAAACTGCTGCCGCAGCAGCTCTACTGGTACAGCCAGGGCGGCGATCACGATAAAGCCCGCGCGCACCATATCGATGACTGCATCGAATGCGGTGCCTGCGCCTATGTCTGCCCGAGTAACATTCCGCTGGTGCAATATTACCGTCAGGAAAAGGCCGAACTGCGCGCCATCGATCTGGAAGCAAAACGTACGCTGGAAGCGAAAGCGCGCTTTGAAGCCCGTCAGGCTCGACTGGAGCGTGAAAAACTGGCGCGCGAAGCCCGTCATGAAGAGGCGAAGCAGCGGGTCGCCCGCTCCGACAATGGTGAACTGGCCGCCGCCAAAGCACGGGTGAAAGCCCGTCAGGCGACCGAACCGGATGAAGCTACGCTGGAAGCGCAGCGCGAGGCTCGTCATGCCCAGGCGCGTCTGCGTCAGGCCGAGGCGCAGGCTGAAACCCAGCCGGTGACCCGACAGTCGGTCGATCCGCGTAAGGCCGCGGTTGAGGCCGCCATTGCCCGCGCCAAAGCGAAGAAAACCACCGAGAAGCCGGCAGAAGCCGCACCAGCTCCTGCTGCTGCACCGGATGCCGCTGCCGATCCACGTAAAGCCGCGGTTGAGGCCGCTATCGCCCGCGCCAAAGCGAAGAAGGCTGCACAGGCCCAGGGCGCTGAGGCCGCACCGGCCGCTGACAACGCTGCTGCGCCGGATGCCGACATCGATCCGCGTAAGGCCGCCGTCGAGGCTGCTATCGCCCGCGCGAAAGCGAAGAAGGCTGCGCAGGCCGAGGGCGCTGAGGCCGCACCGGTCGCTGACCGCGCTGCTGCACCGGACGCCACTGTCGATCCGCGTAAGGCCGCCGTCGAGGCCGCTATCGCCCGCGCGAAAGCGAAGAAGGCTGCGCAGGCCGAGGGCGCTGAGGCGGCACCAGCCGCTGACAACGCTGCTGCGCCGGATGCTACTGTCGATCCGCGTAAGGCCGCCGTCGAAGCTGCTATCGCCCGCGCGAAAGCGAAGAAAGCCGCGCAGGCCGAGGGCGCTGAGGCGGCACCGTCCACCGATAGCGCAGCCGAAGTCGCTTCGGATGCCGGTAAAGCAGCCGCGCCGGACACCGAAACCGATCCGCGTAAGGCGGCTATCCAGGCCGCCATCGCCCGCGCCAGAGCGAAGAAAGCCGCGCAGGCCGAGGGCGCTGAGGCGGAACCGGCCGCCGATAGCGCAGCCGAAGTCGTTTCGGATGCCGACAGCGCCGCCGCGCCGGCCGCCGAAACCGATCCGCGTAAGGCGGCTATCCAGGCCGCCATCGCCCGCGCCAGAGCGAAGAAAGCCGCGCAGGCGGAAAGTGACGCGGATGCCGCCTCACGCGATGCCGCAGCCCTGGCGACCGCCGCGCATTTTGCGGTGGAAAACGCCGGGCAGGCTCAGGAGCAGGCCAACAACGCGAATGCTGAACCGGAACAGGCACCTGAACTGAATCAACCCGACGATGCGCGTAAAGCTGCAATTGCTGCCGCCATCGCCCGTGCCAAAGCGCGTAAAGCGCAGTCGTCTACGACGCTTGAGGATTAAATGGCTTTTCGTATCGCAAGTTCTCCCTATACCCATAACCGCCGCAGCACCGGCAATATCATGCTGCTGGTGGTGCTGGCTGCGGTGCCGGGTTTCGCTGCACAGTGCTATTTCTTTGGCTACGGCACCTTTATCCAGGTCATTCTGGCGACGCTGACCGCCTGGCTGACCGAGGCGGCCATTCTGCGACTGCGCAAAGCCCCCATTGTTCCTGTGCTGGCGGACAACTCGGCTCTGCTGACGGCCGTTCTGATCGGCATCAGCCTGCCTCCCCTGGCCCCCTGGTGGCTGGTCGTCGTCGGCACCCTGTTTGCGGTGGTGATAGCGAAACAGCTCTATGGCGGCCTGGGCCAGAACCCGTTTAATCCGGCGATGGTCGGCTATGTGGTGCTGCTGATCTCCTTCCCGGTGCAGATGACCAGCTGGCTTCCGCCTGACACGCTGCAGGCCATCCGGCCTACGCTGATGGATACGCTGAGCATGGTGTTCCACGGCCACACGCTGGCGGGCGAAACCATGCAGCAGCTGCAGCTGGGCGTCGATGGCGTCAGTCAGGCCACACCGCTCGATACCTTTAAAACCGGCCTGCGCGCCGGACACAGTGCCGAACATCTGCTGGCGCAGCCGATCTACAGCGGCGTGCTGGCGGGCCTGGGCTGGCAGTGGGTTAACGTGGGTTATCTGGCCGGTGGCCTGTTCCTGCTGTGGAAAAAGGCGATTCGCTGGCATATCCCTGTGGCCATGCTGCTGTCGCTGGCCTGCTGTGCCGTGCTGGGCTGGATCTTCTCTCCCGGCTCGCTCAACAGCCCGCTGATTCACCTTTTCTCGGGCGCGACCATGCTGGGGGCGTTCTTCATCGCCACCGATCCGGTTACCGCCTCGACCACCAATCGCGGACGTCTGCTCTACGGCGCGCTGATTGGCCTGCTGGTCTGGCTGATCCGCAGCTTCGGCGGCTACCCCGATGGCGTCGCCTTTGCCGTGCTGCTGGCAAACATCTGCGTGCCGCTGATTGACTACTACACCCAGCCGCGCGTTTACGGCCATCAGAAGGATTAAGCGATGCTGGAGACGATTCGCAAAAACGGGGTAACGCTGGCGGTTTTCGCGGCGATTACCACCGCCGCCACCGCCGTGGTGAACACGGTCACGAAACCGACTGTGGAACATCAGACCCTGCTGCAGCAGAAAAACCTGCTGGACCAGGTGGTGCCGACCGGGATGTATGACAACAACATCCAGCAGGATTGTTACGTTGTCACGGATAATGCACTGGGCAACGGCGCGCCGCATCACCTCTTTGTGGCGCGCAAAGGCGGCCAGCCGGTTGCGGCGGCGCTGGAGACGACCGCGCCCGACGGCTATTCGGGTGCCATACAGATGCTGGTCGGCGCCGATTTCCAGGGTAAAGTGCTGGGCGTAAGGGTCATCGAACACCATGAAACGCCGGGGCTGGGTGACAAGATTGAGCTGCGCATCTCCGACTGGATCAACAGTTTCAACGGAAAAGTGGTTCAGGGTCCGTCAGACAAGGCATTTGCCGTTAAAAAAGATGGTGGCGAATTTGACCAGTTTACCGGTGCTACTATTACCCCACGCGCGGTGGTGAATGCGACGAAACGCACCGCGCTGTTGATGAAAACCCTTCCGGAGAGACTCTCTTCGTTACCGGTCTGTGGAGACGCAAATGAGTGAAGCAAAAAGTCTGCTGGTCGGCGGATTGTGGAAAAATAACTCGGCGCTGGTGCAGTTACTGGGCCTCTGCCCGCTGCTGGCGGTCACCGCCACCGCCACCAACGCACTGGGTTTGGGCCTGGCGACCACGCTGGTGCTGACCCTGACCAACAGTTTTATCTCCGCTTCCCGGCGCTGGGTGCCTTCGGAAATCCGTATCCCGATCTACGTGATGATCATCGCCTCGGTGGTGAGCTGCGTACAGATGCTAATCAACGCCTACGCTTATGGCCTCTATCAGTCGCTGGGGATCTTTATCCCGCTGATTGTCACCAACTGTATCGTGGTTGGCCGTGCGGAAGCCGTCGCCTCGAAAAGCTCGATTCCGCTGGCAGCGCTGGATGGCTTTGCCATCGGCATGGGGGCAACCTGCGCCATGGTGGTTCTGGGCTCCCTGCGTGAGATTATCGGCAGCGGCACGCTGTTTAACGGGGCCGATCAGCTGCTTGGCCCGTGGGCGAAATCGCTGCGTATCGAAGTGGTGCATTTCGACTCGCCGATGCTGCTCGCCATGCTGCCGCCGGGCGCTTTTATCGGTCTCGGCATGATGCTGGCGGGTAAATACCTGATCGATCAGAAGATGAAACAGCGGGCTGCCCTGCGGGCGCAGGCGGCGGAGCGCGCGGCCCCCCAGAATGCCGTCGGGAAAGCCGTGTGAACCAGACCAAACGCACTGAAATCCTTCGCCGGCTGCAGCAGAACAATCCGCACCCGACCACCGAGCTCTCTTTCAGCTCACCCTTTGAGTTGTTGATCGCGGTGCTGCTCTCGGCGCAGGCAACCGATGTCAGCGTCAACAAGGCCACCGCGAAGCTCTATCCGGTGGCGAATACCCCTGCCGCGATGCTGGCGCTGGGCGTGGAAGGCGTTAAGTCCTACATCAAAACCATCGGCCTGTTTAACAGCAAAGCGGAGAACGTTATCCGGACCTGCCGCATTCTGCTTGAGCAGCACAACGGTGAGGTGCCCGAAGATCGTGCCGCGCTGGAGGCGCTGCCGGGCGTGGGTCGCAAGACCGCTAACGTGGTGCTGAATACCGCCTTTGGCTGGCCGACGATTGCCGTCGATACCCATATCTTCCGCGTCAGTAACCGCACGAAGTTTGCGCCGGGCAGAAACGTCGAAGAGGTGGAGCAGAAGCTGCTGAAGGTGGTGCCTGCGGCCTATAAGGTTGACTGTCACCACTGGCTGATCCTGCACGGTCGCTACACCTGCGTGGCGCGCAAGCCCCGCTGCGGCTCATGCCTGATCGAAGATCTCTGCGAGTTTCCTGACAAAACCGAGTAACTGCCCTCGATCTTAAACCCGCTTCGGCGGGTTTTTGCTTTGCTGCCCCGCCTTTGCCCCAGCCGGTTTACCCCGCCGTCGCATCATCCTGAAAAACAACACAGTTTATCGGGTTGTTACATGGATGGCGATAATGGAAAATCGCCGCCCCTGATTATAAGAAAAAGTTATGCCACAGTGAGTAATGTCATGAACAAACGCCCCTCTGCCGGGAAGCACGCGCTGCGCCTGTTTCTGGCCCGACTCTGGCCGCATCCGCTGGCGGTGAGTAAAAAGCATATCATCATCGCCGGACTGGGTGCCGGTACCGGACTGATGCTGACCAGCCTGCTGAGCCACTGGATGCTGGGCGAACTGAACCTCTGGTTTGTTGCGCCGGTCGGCGCATCGGCCGTGCTGCTGTTTGGCGTACCGGCCAGTCCGCTGGCGCAGCCGTGGGCGATCATAGGCGGTAACAGTCTCTCGGCGCTGACCGGCGTTGTGGTCTGTCAGCTCATTCCCGATCCGGCTATCGCCTGCGGCGTCGCGGCCTGCGTCGCCATACTCCTGATGTTTCAGCTGCGCTGTCTGCATCCGCCCGGTGGCGCGGTGGCGCTGACCGTTGTTCTGGGCGGCCCGGCGGTGCAGCAACTGGGCTATCACTTTGTGCTGACGCCCGTTCTGCTCAACTCCCTGATTCTGGCGCTGCTGGCACTGCTGTTTAACAATCTGGCGGGGCGGCGCTATCCGCATCCGCTGGCTCCCGAAGAGGTGAAGCCGGAGCCGGTCGCAATGCCGGTGCCGCTGACGCGTGACGACCTGCATCAGGCGCTGCAGGGGGGTGAGCTGCTGGATATTGATGAGGATGATTTGCAGGCGCTGCTGCTGCGCGCGGAAGAGATTGCCCAGCGCCGTCAGTTCGGCTGACGAACCGGCTGACAGGCTGTCAGCCGTTCTGAGACGCATCGCCATTATGTGACAGCGTCACTTAATACGATGCGCCGCCTTACTGCTGCGCCAGCGCGGCCTGCATCCAGGCCACCACCAGCGGTGAGAGTTTTTGCTGCAGCGCCGCCCGTTCCGACTGGAATAGCGTTGCCACAAAAAAGGGATGATCCGGCAACTCCACGCCACGGACATCACCCGCCTCATCCCAGGCCGTGATCCGCAGCGTCTTCTCACCCAGTGCTGCACTGAACGCCGGGTTAACGCCAAAGTTGCAGTGATAGCCCTCATCGCTCTCCAGCGCGCCGTAGGCGGTGGCGATACGTGAACCGGGTTCGAATCTCACCGCACCGCGCTGCTCCAGCAGCGAACAGCTTAATGGCGCGATAACGCTGCGCCCGCCGGTGTCGGTTTCGGCATGCCCGGCATCCTGCCAGCCCAGGACGTTACGGGCATACTCAATCACCGCGTACTGAAATCCGCCACAGGAGCCGAGGAACGGCTTGCCGCTCTCCCGCGCCCAGCGAATAGCGTCATAGACGCCGCTGTCGTTGTGATAGGGACTGCCCGGCACCACCCAGAGCGCGTCGCACGCCGTCAGGTCGGTCTCATCGAGTCGCCCGGTGGCGACCCAGGTGGTTTCAGCGGTAATGTTCAGGCTGCGGGCAGCACGCGCGATTGCAGGGGGGATGGCCTGGTGCGCGACCGCGCTGGCGCGGTAGTCTCCCACCAGAAAGAGACGCAGGAATGGCATGGGCAGATCCTTTTCAGGGAAAGCAGAAGGTTACACGATCGTTAATTTTTTGTCATTTACTGCCGGGATCCTCGCCTCTGCGCCGCTAAAGCCGCGACCGGACAGGCGGCGTCTGCCGCGGTGCGGTTCATGACGGGTGACTGCACCCTGTTCTGCACGTCAGTCCGGCAGTTCTCTGCCTCTCCGGTGCGACGCAATCGGTTTCTTCTTTTGTTTACTGAATTAAATCCGCAGATTGTGGAGTTGATCGCGCATCGTGCATTTTTTCAGCGTCCCGGCCCGCAAAATGGTTACGCTTTATTCAGATCGCTGGAAAAAAGCGCTGTGACTGCCCGTCTGTGCTGGCGATCTGCGCTCCGGTAAACGATTCATCCACGGAATCTTTCGTTAGCAGTTAATATCAATTTCATCCAGCGACGAACGGAGATTCAGTCGGATCGTGCTTATTCAGCGCTACTCATCAAAATTAAAAACTAATCAACAGCTTATTACACGGTTTTTAACGCTACATTATCAGCTCAGGCTGGTTGTCAGAAAATTCTTGCCCTGCCGCCCGTAATCAGCCAAATTAGTCGCCCCTTTTCCCTTCTAATAACAATCTCGCGCGTGGAAAACTCACACGACGCGGACTTAATTGCTGTCCCGAAACAGGGTATGAAAAAACTGAGGTACATGTGTCAACTGCAAACAAACACACTGATGAGGCTGTCAGTCTCAATGCGTTTAAACAGCCAAAGGCGTTTTACTTAATCTTCTCGATTGAGTTATGGGAACGTTTTGGCTTCTATGGCCTGCAGGCCATCATGGCGGTTTACCTGGTGAAGCAGCTGGGATTGTCTGAATCAGACTCTATCACCCTGTTCTCTTCATTCAGTGCGCTGGTCTATGGACTGGTCGCCATCGGCGGCTGGCTGGGCGATAAGGTGCTGGGCACCAAGCGTGTGATCGTGCTGGGCGTGCTGGTTCTGGCGCTGGGCTATGCGCAGGTGGCCTTCTCCGGCCATAACGTCAGCATCGTCTACACCGGTATGGCGACAATCGCCGTGGGCAGCGGCCTGTTCAAGGCGAACCCCTCTTCGCTGCTCTCCACCTGCTATGAAAAAGATGACCCGCGTATCGACGGTGCTTTCACCATGTTCTATATGTCGATCAATATCGGTTCGCTCTTCTCGATGATGCTGACACCCTGGCTGGCGGCAAAGTATGGTTACAGCGTGGCCTTCTCGCTCTGCGTCATCGGTCTGGTCATCACCCTGTTCAACTTCCTGTTCTGCAAGCGCATGGTGAAAGATTACGGCTCTAAGCCGGACTTCGCGCCGCTGCAGGTCGGCAAACTGCTGATGACGCTGGTTGGCGTGGTCGTGCTGATCGCCCTGGCCAACTGGATGCTGCATCATCAGGCTATCGCTCGTCTGGTGCTGGCGGTGATTGCGCTGGGCATCGTGCTGGTTTTCGCTAAAGAAGCCTTTGCGCTGCAGGGCGCGGCGCGCCGTAAGATGATCGTGGCCTTCCTGCTGATGGTCGAAGCGATCCTGTTCTTCGTGCTCTATATGCAGATGCCAACCTCACTCAACTTCTTTGCTATCCGCAACGTTGAGCACACCATTCTCGGCATTACGTTTGCGCCCGAGCAGTTCCAGGCGCTGAACCCGTTCTGGATCATGCTGGCCAGTCCGCTGCTGGCGGCGCTCTACAACAAGCTGGGCGATAAGCTGCCGATGCCGCATAAGTTTGCCCTCGGTATGGTGCTCTGCTCCGGTGCCTTCCTGGTGCTGCCGGTAGGGGCAAAATTTGCCAGCGACGCCGGTATCGTTTCCGTTAACTGGCTGATCCTGAGCTATGCGCTGCAGAGTATCGGTGAGCTGATGATCTCAGGTCTCGGCCTGGCGATGGTGGCACAGCTGGTGCCTCAGCGTCTGATGGGCTTCATCATGGGCTCCTGGTTCCTGACCACCGCTGGCGCGGCGGTGATTGCCGGTAAAGTGGCTAACCTGATGGCGGTGCCGGAAAACGTCACCGATCCGCTGATCTCCCTGGCGACCTACAGCCGCGTGTTCCAGCAGATCGGTATCGTCACGGCGGTCATCGCCCTGCTGATGCTGATCACGGCGCCGCTGCTGAACCGGATGACCCTGGATACGGACGCGAAAAAATAACGCGCAGTCCCGATAACCACCAGATAACTCAGCCGGGCTCTGCCCGGCTTTTTTATGGCCGATCGCCTCGCCGCGCAGATCCCTGATCCTTATCACTGGTAATTCCATCCTGAGTCTTTACTATGCTGTGATCCCATTGCAACAAGGAGTACATGGTCATGAAACTGTTTTGCAAAGCAGGAGCCTGCTCTCTCTCTCCCCACATTGTTATGCGCGAATGCGGGCTCGACTTCACCCAGGTGAGCGTCGACCTGGCCACCAAACTCACCGAACAGGGCGATGACTTTCGCCAGATCAATCCCAAAGGCCAGGTGCCTGCGCTGCAGTTCAGCGACGGCAGCGTACTGACCGAAGGCGTGGCGATTGTGCAGTATCTGGCGGATCTCAAGCCCGATCGCCATCTGCTGGCGCCGATCGGCAGCCTGACCCGCTATCACACCGTGGCGTGGCTCAGCTACATCGGCAGCGAGCTGCACAAAAGCTTCGGCCCGCTGTTCCGTCCCGGCTACTCCGATGAGGTGAAGGCGCAGACCCGCAGCCAGCTGGAAGCGAAGTTTCGCTATGTGGATGAGTCATTGCGTGACAGACAGTGGCTGATGGGGCTGCATTTCAGCGTGGCGGATGCCTATCTGTTTGTAGTGACGCGCTGGGCAAAGGCGCTGGGTCTGGATTTGTCCGGCCTGACGGCGCTGGAGGCCTGGTTTGAACGCGTGGCGGAACGGCCTGCGGTACAGGCGGCGCTGAAAGCGGAAGGTTTAGCCTGAGAGAACAGGGCCGGTTAACCGGCCCTGATGCATTACAGTTTTTCTGCCGCGAAGTGGTGCACCGGCGAGGCGATAGCATCCTGCGCCGCGACCAGCTGCAGCTCATACTCGCCCATCTGATGGGTTTTCAGCATCACCTCATAAACCGCCGCCGTAACGTGCTCCAGCGCATCCTGCAGCGATTTGCCGTGCAGCAGATTCACCAGCAGCAGGCCGCTGGTAAGATCGCCAACGCCGACCGGCTGACGCACGCCGAAATCGACCAGCGGACGGCTGATGTGCCAGGCGTCCTCCGCCGTGACCAGCAGCATCTCAAAGCGATCGCTGCGGCGACCGGCGCGCGCAAGGTGTTTCACCAGCACGACGCGCGGCCCCTGGGCAATCAGTGCCCGTGCAGCCTCCACCGCCGCATCAACATCCGTCACGGTGCGTTCGCTCAGCATCTCCAGCTCAAGCAGGTTCGGCGCGATGATGTCGCTGGCGGGCATCGCCATTTTGCAGTGAAACTCCGCGACGCCCGGTGCCACAATGCAGCCTTTCTCAGGATGGCCCATGACCGGATCGCAGAAGTACCAGGCGTTGGGGTTCGCCGCTTTCACCTGACGAACAATCTGCAGAATCTGTTCACCCTGCTCCGCCGATCCCAGATAGCCGCTCAGCACCGCGTCACAGGTCTTCAGGCGGTCGATGTCCGCAATGCCTTTAACGATGTCGGTTAAATGCGTTGCCGGCATCACCGTGCCGGTCCAGTGGCCATATTGCGTATGGTTGGAAAACTGCACGGTATTCAGCGGCCAGACGTTGGCGCCCAGGCGGCGCATCGGAAACTCAGCCGCCGCGTTACCAGCATGACCAAAAACAACATGCGACTGAATCGCTAAAATATTTTTCACGTGTTTGCCCTGTCTGCCTTGCCATAAAAAAAGGGCCGGAAACCGGCCCTGAAAGCTTACTGCCAGTTAATCAGGCAGTAGTGTTTCTTGCCGCGACGCAGCAGCGTATAGCGGTTGAACAACTTGTCGCTGTCGCTGAAGCGATATTCCGCATCGGACTGTTTTTCGCCGTTCAGAGAGACGGCATTCGAACCGATCATGGTGCGCGCCTGACCACGGGATGGCACCAGCTCGGCCTTCACCAGCGCCTGCTGCAGGTCATCGTCTGCGCTCAGCGCGATGGTTGGCATACCATCCTGCGCCAGCTGCTCGAAGTCCGCTTCGGTCATGTCGCTGACGGAGCCGGAGAAGAGGCTGGCCGTGATACGTTTTGCCGCCGACAGGCCCGCCTCGCCATGCACCAGACGCGTCACCTGCTCTGCCAGCACATATTGTGCCCGTGGCGCGGCGCCGCTGTTTTTGTCCTCTTCTTCCAGCGCATTGATCTCGTCAATGCTCATGAAGGTGAAGAATTTCAGGAAGCGGTAGACATCCGCGTCGGCGGTGTTGATCCAGAACTGATAAAACTTGTACGGACTGGTTTTCTTCGCGTCCAGCCAGACTGCGCCGCCTTCGGTTTTACCAAATTTGGTGCCGTCAGACTTGGTGATCAGCGGAACGGTCAGGCCAAAGACCTGGTTCTGATGCAGACGACGGGTCAGATCGATACCGGAGGTGATGTTGCCCCACTGGTCAGAACCGCCGATCTGCAGGCTGACGCCGTAACGCTCGTTCAGGCAGGCAAAGTCATAACCCTGCAGCAGATTGTAGGAGAACTCGGTAAAGGAGATGCCCTGATCGTCACGGTTCAGACGCTGCTTCACCGCTTCTTTGTTGATCATCTGGTTAACGGAGAAGTGCTTACCGATATCACGCAGGAAGGTCAGCACGTTCATGCTGCCAAACCAGTCATAGTTGTTCGCGGCGATGGCGCTGTTGCTGCCACAATCGAAGTCGAGGAACGGGGCCACCTGCTGGCGGATCTTTTCAACCCATTCACCGACGGTTTCACTGGTATTAAGTTTACGCTCTGCGGCTTTGAAGCTCGGGTCGCCGATCAGGCCGGTTGCGCCCCCGACCAGTGCCACCGGCTTATGTCCGGCATCCTGAAAACGCTTCAGGCAGAGCAGCGGTACCAGATGGCCCAAATGCAAGCTGTCAGCAGTGGGGTCAAAGCCGCAATAGAGCGAAATTGGCCCCTGCGCCAGTTTCTCTGTTAACGCGTCTTCGTCCGTCACCTGGGCGATAAGGCCCCTCTCCTGCAATTGTTGTATCAGGTTACTGCTGGTCATTACTGACTCCAAATTGATCAGACTGCACCTATGCTGGTACACAGCTTTCCGCTGAGTTGCGGAACCAAAAAAATGAGGGCTATAGCATAAAGCGCTGACGCTTTCTGTGCCAGCGCTGATAGGGGGGAATCGTGCAGATTCAGGGTGCCAGACGGTCGATTTTCCAGCCGTCGTGGTCGCGCTGATAGATGAAGCGATCGTGAAGGCGATGTTCGCCGCCCTGCCAGAACTCCATCGTATGAAATTTCACCCGGTAGCCGCCCCAGAAGCTCGGCAGTGGCACATCGCCCTGCTGGAACTTCTGTTTAAGCTCAAGGAACTTGCCTTCCAGGATCCCGCGCGCCGAAATCCGGCTCGACTGCTTCGACACCCAGGCACCGATCTGGCTGTCGCGCGGACGGCTGTGGAAATATTTCAGCACCTCCAGCGGCGACAGCTTTTCCACTTCGCCCAGCACCATCACCTGACGCTCCAGAAAGTGCCAGGGGAAGTGCAGGCAGATGCGCGGGTTCTGCGCCAGCTGCAGGGCTTTGCGGCTGCCGAGGTTGGTGTAAAACACCATGCCCTGGGCATCGAAATGTTTCAGCAGCACGATACGCTGCCAGGGCTGCCCCGTTTCATCCACGGTAGCCACGGTCATGGCCGTCGGATCGGGCAGTTTTGCCTCACAGGCCTGACCCAGCCACTGTTCAAACAGCGCCAGCGGAGTGTCCGGCAGATCCTTACGACGCAGGCCGCCGCGGGTATATTCACGCCGCAGATGGGCAATGGTGTGTAGCGTTTCGCTGTCACTCATGATGCTCGCCTATTCAGATAAAAAGTCAGCTGGCAGGTTGCAGCTCACAATCATTGACGACAATTTTATCGTTACGTTCGATAAACGCGCCGTTGCCTTTGGACCAGAAAACATAGGTGCCGTCGCTGTAGCGGGCGCCGGAGGCGGATACCGTCTGCTTCAGCGTCAGCGGCTGACCATCCATGATAAAGCTGACCTGTTCCTTCGTCTCATCCAGCATGACGGTCAGAGGCAGGGTTCCGCAGCGATAGTGCAGGGTCTGCGCTGCCGGTGGCTGTTTATGCATCAGGCTACAGCCCGACAGCAGCAGCACAGCAGCCACGGTTAATCCTTTCAACATAAGCGGGTCTCCTTTGCGAGTGAAGCTGGCATTATAAGAAGGATTCGGCGTGAAGGAAGTGAGAATCGACGCCAATCGGGCCGATGGCGTCAGCCGGCATGAATTATTGCGCATTTTCAGGTGGTTGTCTGAATGCACAGCCCCTGTTCTCAGGCTACGCTCTATACATCTTAAGCAAGGGGAATGAGAGATGAAATTTGATAACGAAGATGCTTTCAAGCTGGCTGTGGCGTTTATGAACCATAAAGAGAACGCCACCATCGCCAGCAGCTACTTTAAAACCTTTATCGACACCTACCAGAAATTTGATCGCTGGCTGAGCGCCTCTGACCCGGTCAGCGCGATGAAAGCGGAAAAAGCGGCCGCTAAAGCGGGCGAGGATTCCGTGCTCTGATGCCATCAGCCGGGGCCGACGGCCTGTCGTCCCCGGCTGGCGCCCCTCATCTCCGGCAGCGTCGGGCTATTATCCGGTGACAAACCGTGTCCACTCCCGGAATGGCTGCTGACCGGGCCCGCTTATATTCCGTCCTCTTTTCTTTTATTCCGGCCATCAGCCCTGATCTCTGCACGGCTATTAACGGCGGCTGGAATTTGCAATAAATGCGATTTTTTGGCGCGCCACCCGCTAATTTCCCGCGCACCTGCCATTTTTGTTTAAAAAGCCGCCACCGAAGCGTGAGGCGACCAGCAAATACGATAAAGCGGTCTATGCTGTAGAGGTCTGGATAAAATTCACGGAGTTGAAAAAATGAAAATGAAATCCCTGTCGGCCATCGCTCTGCTGGCGCTTTCTTTAGGTACGCTGGCGGGTTGCGCCTCGAATCAATCGATTAAGACCACTGATGGCCGCACAATTGTTACTGATGGAAAACCCCAGATTGATTCAGATACGGGGCTGGTTTCTTATCGCGATGCTCAGACCGGAAAAACCGAGCAAATTAATCGCAATGAGATTAGTAATATGAGTGAACTCGACAACTAATATAAGGTGAATAAGATGAAAAAAGCGCTGATTCTGCCTCTCGCCGCGTTGATCGGTATGACCGTATTAACCGGCTGCACCCGTACCAGCTATGCAATTCAGACCAACGACGGCCGGACCATCATCAGTGATGGCAAGCCTTCTGAGTCTGACGCCGGCCTGCTGGCCTACACCGATGCCAATGGTGTGAAGCAACAGATCAATAAAGCAGACGTTAAAGCGGTTTCTGAAGTTCCGCGCAAATAAACCTGCTGCTGTCGCCTGATAAATAAAGCCGCCCGCGGGCGGCTTTATTTTTGCCTGCAGCGACGGCGAAAGCGTCGCCGCACGGATGTGACGGCATCGCCCTCTTCATCCGGTTTTTCTGTCGCGTACCGCGATGAATTTGACAAAAGGAAAGAAGCCGGGCTTTTTGCTTATCTGAATTTCAGGCCAGCTTGCCTCTTTTAACCACCCTGACTGTTCAGCCTTCGCCAGTCTCTCAATCTGTGCCTGATTTTATGCTTAGCTTTTAGCTGTTTATCGTTGCGCTTAAAGGTTCCGTTTATTTTCAGCAATTCTGCGCCTCCTGCCCCTGTCGCCGTGGGCTTTTAGTCCGGCGCGCGGTTCACTAAACTGTCAGTGTCGCTATTTAATCAGGAGGTAGCAGATGATTTATCATGAAAAAGATGTCGGCCATATTATTCTCGGGGAAGCCACCATTAATCTGGCCTTTGAAGAGCAGGAAATTACCCTGGCGTCCCTGATTCGACAGCTGGGCGTGATGGCGGAGAACGAGCAGAGCGACGAGCGCGTTGCGCAGATTGCCGATGCACGTAACTGGCTGAAAAGTTTTGTGGATGCCTCTTCGCGCGATCGGGCCGAACTTAACTGGCTGGTCGAAACCGGCCAGGCACCGGCTTTCCTCAAAGATTACCGGTGATCTTTTGCCGTTCTGACGGTCGTTCTGCGCCGGGTGCCAGCCCGTTTTCTGGCACCCATCCGTCACGTTTCGCTTACCGGTTTTGCCGTTTCGCTGTCCCGATTTCCGGGCATGAATAAAAATCATCCGGACATCGCCGAAATAGCTGTACAGATCACTCGTTTTTGTATAACTTCGCGCCTGACCGAACGTTTTTACACCACCTTTCAGGAAATAAACCATGTACCCGAACCAGAGACTGCCGCGGACGGCAGACGATATTGCCCGTTATTTTAACGCGGCAAGCCTGCCTTCACAGCAAGAGACGCTGGGACAGGTGGTGGTTGAAATTCTGCATGCCGGAATGAATGTGAATCGCAAGTCGATTTGCACCAAGCTTCTGCTTCGGCTTGAAACCGCCTCGACAGAAGAGGAAGAGCGTCACTACCGTACGCTGATCGGCCTGCTGTTCGGGCGTTAAGCGACCGCCACCGGCTCTTTCTCCTTGATACCGGCGTCACGTTGCGCCGACAGATTCCTGTGGCCTGCGGGCGGACCGGGATGATGAGGCGATTTTTGCCCGGTGAAAGGGCACGGATGTGAGGATGAGGAGAAGCCCGTTGCGAAAGCGGCAGGCCGCAGAGGATGGCGGGCGTTCTGACCGCAATTATCCCAGCACTTTCAGTGCCAGTGCCAGCGTCTCCTGCTCATTGGTCACGTCACCGACCTTGCCCACCACCCGCATACCAAAGGCGATGCAGAGGATCAGACCGGCTGCCGCTTCACTGTCCAGCGTATTATCGATTGAGCCATCCTTCTTCCCCAGCTCCAGCAGCGTCACCAGAAAGCGCTGATTACGCTGAATCACGTCGTTGATGCGCTGTGCCATCGCCGCATCCAGGGTTTGTAGCGCAATCGCGCTGGCGACGACCAGACAGCCGCGCCGTCCCTCTGCTGCCCGGGCCGAGTCCAGATAGAACTGCAGGAGTTCGGTGACTTTTTCCCGTCCGCTGACGCAGGGCGCCAGACGACGACGCAGATCGGCGTTACGCAGCGCCAGGTAGCGCTCGAACACCAGCAGGAACAGCGAACGTTTATCTTTAAAGGCTTTGTAGATGCTGCCTGCGGAGAGGTTCATCGCCTCACCCAGATCGGTTATCGAGGCCGCGTGATACCCTTTTTGCCGGAAAACGGTCATGGCGTTATCCAGAGCCTGTTCGATGTCGAACTCTCTGGGGCGTCCCCGCTCTCTGTTTTTATGCGCTATGGCTGTCGTGATCATCGTTACCGGTCTGAGATCGTGCATTCCTGTCAAAATCGACAGGGATTCTATCCCAGGCACGGGCATCAAGTATAGATGGCTGGCGCGACAGCGCGTCATCTGCACCCGCCCCGCCACCGGCCATGCTGCCCGCAGACCCCGTATCCGCTGGTTCTGCCCGCTCTCCGGCAGGGGCTCCGCCGTAGCCTAATCTGCGCTTATTCAGACAATAACGGTATCTCTGTGCTGTCTTTTTCTTCCTGCCCGGCGCGCTGCGCAGCATTGATTTTCATCAGCCAGAAGGTGAATTGCTTTATTAACAGGCTGGCATGATTTTCGTTATCCGCCTGGCATAAATAGAGCCGGGTTTTTACCGCGCTGCTATCGTCGATCGCATAGATCTCATAGTGGGTATGATGACGGGACAGGATGATGGTAGTGAAAGAGATGGCGGGCCACTGCCTCATTCTGGCTTCAAACTGGGTAAAATTCATGATATCTACCTGGTTACAGACCTTAACAACCCGATGATTAACTGCTCATCGAACCAGGAAAAGCATAACCTCCCGAATCATTTTACGCGTGTTAAAAAAAGCTTTTAGCGGACGTCCTTCAGTGCCCCCTTCCCCCTTTTCAGGAAATGAAAGGCGGATCGCCTCTGCTGGCTTGACCGAAACGGCCAATCAGTAATACTGTATTTATATACAGTTATTATTAAGGCCCGGCTATGCTCGTTTTCAGACCCGCAACATCTCACTCAGTTCTGCTCCCATCATGCCGCGCCCGTCACCGCATGACAGACCAGCAGGTTGCTGATTATCCACCGCAGGCTGCAGGTCGCTGATGTTCGCCCTGGTTGATGTCAACGCCTTCTATGCCTCGTGCGAAACCGTCTTCAGGCCCGATCTGAGAGGAAAGCCCGTCTGTATTCTGAGTAACAACGATGGCTGTATTATCTCCCGCTCCGCCGAGGCAAAGAAACTCGGAATAAAAATGGGCGCGCCCTATTTCAAAATAAAAGATGAGCTGCAGCGCCTGAATGTGCATGTGTTCAGCTCTAACTACACGCTCTACGCGGATATGAGTAACCGGATAATGACCACGCTGGAGGCGATCTCTCCTGCCGTTGAGATCTATTCAATCGATGAGGCCTTCGTCGATCTGACCGGGGTTCACCATTGCCGTGTGCTGGAAGAGTTCGGACACGAGATCCGTAACCGCATTAAGCAGGATACCCATCTGACCGTCGGTGTCGGCATTGCGCAAACCAAAACCCTGGCAAAACTGGCTAATCATGCCGCCAAAAAGTGGTCAAAAACGCGCGGTGTCGTCGATCTCTCCAGTGTGGAACGCCAGAAGAAGCTGATGGCGCTGATACCGGTGGAGGATGTCTGGGGCGTGGGTCGCCGCATCAGCCAGAAACTGAATGGTATGGGCATCATGACCGCAAAAGATTTAGCGGACCAGAGCACCTGGGTGATCCGGAAGCACTTCAATGTCGTGCTGGAGCGCACCGTCAGGGAGCTGCGCGGCGAGTCATGCCTGGATCTGGAGTCCTGCCCGCCCACTAAACAGCAGATCATGTGCTCCCGCTCCTTTTCAGCGCGCATCACGACTTATGCGGACATGCGGGAAGCGGTTTGCAACTATGCGGTAAGAGCGGCCGAGAAACTTCGTCTGGAGGGGCAGTACTGTCGCCAGGTGACCGTTTTTGTTCGCACCAGTCCGCATGCGGAGGGCGAAGCCTTTTATGGCAATCAGGCGATGGCGCAGTTACCGTTTCCGACCTGCGATACCCGCGACATCATCCGCGTGGCGATCGACGCGCTGGATCGTATCTGGCTGGAGGGCTGCCGCTACATGAAGGCGGGCGTCACGCTGGGTGACTTCTACAGCCAGGGCGTGACGCAGCTTACTCTTTTTGATGAGTTTCAGCCCCGCCCTGACAGTGAGGCGCTGATGCGCGTGGTCGATGGCCTGAACCAGAGTGGCAAAGCGAAGCTGTGGTTTGCCGGTCAGGGTGTCCAGAAGGCCTGGGCGATGAAGCGCGACATGCTCTCTCCGGCCTATACCACCCGCTATCAGGATCTGCCTGTCGCAAAATAGCAGGCAGCGTTGATGAGCCAGCACCCGGCCGCTGAGACGTTCACAGAGCCGCGGCCGCACGGGTCACAGGCAGGGTCAGTTCACGACCTGTTCGCGCGCGCTCCGGCGGAGAGAGGCGCCCTGCATGCCGCCGGTGAGCCTGCGCGAACCTCAGGCTCACCGGCAATGCGCCTCGCGCCCGCATCCGGGCGGCGGCGTTGCGTTAAACCGCGCACCGCATCAGTGCGTCGCTTTAATCACAAAGGTGACAACACCAAACACCTCCAGCACATCTTCGGTCCGGATAGCGATCGGTTTGAATTGAGTATTCATCGGCATCAGTTGCAGGCAGGGGTGAAGCTGAAGACGCTTAACGGTGAACTCGCCGTCGACGGCGGCGACCACAATATCGCCGTGGGCGGCGGTAAGGGAGCTGTCGACCACCAGCATATCGCCATCATTAATGCCCGCCTCAATCATCGACTCGCCGCTGACGCGGACAAAATAGGTGGCGCTGGGATGCTGGACCATCAGCGCATTCAGATCGATGCGCTGCTCAACATAATCCTGCGCCGGAGAGGGAAAGCCGCAGGGCACACGTTCGATATAGAGCGGCAGAGGCAGGATAGCGCGAATGTCCGCAGGTTTAATGAATTCCACAATTTCACTCCTTTTTCAGATTACTGTATATAAATACAGTAATAGCTATTCCCCCTTTTAATCAAGTGACCTGGCCCTTTTTTAAGTAAAGCCTCTGATGACCCGACACTTTTTTTTAATCGCCCTTTTTTCATTGCCGGGATAGTAAACAAAAACGGGTTACTTTCAACGCAGCGGTGAAATATTTCCGTCATCGGCTTACAGTAATGCCACTTATTAATGACGCCGTGAATGATTCTGACTTAAGGAAAATCTGACATCCGCTTTCCGGTCCGGAGAGCGGTTTGAATATGACCGGTGAGCGGGTTATTCTGCTTTTTTTTCAGGCATGGAGGAGTTATGGCAGACGACGAGCGCATCAGAAAACTGGAAGAGACGGTGGCACAGCTAACGGTTGAGACCACGGTATTAAAGGCGATACTGGAGCAGCAAATAGCGCTGAATAATCTCAATTACAAAGGCAAATTTGACGATGTACTGGCGGCACTGGCGAAGGAATATGCCGACCGCGGACTGGACGAGGGAAATAATCAGGCCATTCATGATGCCCTGCGGCAGTATATTAAGTATGAGCCTCCCGGCATGGAATAAACGCCCTTCCGGCAGCGTCTGCCTGCCGGATTGAACCGGCACGGCTGAACGCTGCCCCGGCCTGCGGCCACCGCGTCAGGCGCACGTCCCGGCATTACATTCCGCTGTCACTCTCCAGCGCATCCTGAATCGCATCGGCCAGATTCGCTATTTCATTCGCCACAGCCTGCAGATCCCAGGAGGTCTTCGAGCCGGTTGCGGAAGTTGAGGCGCTGACGGACTCTTTTGCGACAGAGAGCGCAGCCGCGACAGCAACCGCGCGTTTGTGTTGTTCCTGGGTGATGCCCGCAGCGGGGATCGCGAAATAGTCGTGGACCATGATCGTTTCCTTGTAATGGATAAGGGGTCAACCTTAGCTGTCTGAACCGGAGGTGTGAAGTGAATTATGCTGAGCCGCGTGCCGGACGGACAGGAATGCGACAGCCGGATACGATCCTGCACATTTTCTGCCCTGAAACCTGTACAGGTTTTGCGGCGATCCGCCGTCAGAAACGCGGTTCAGCACCCTGCTGTAGCGGTAAAATATCCTGCATCGCCAGCCCCTGAAATCCCCCGCTCACAGGGGATCATCATAACCCATTGTATTTGATAGTTTAATAGAACTATCGCCATAATCGCCCTTAAAGATGCATTTAAGATACACCACCGACCAGAAAATTTTTGTCAAATTTCGTTGTACAAGTTTGCCAATCTTGTATAACTTTACCTCGTGATATTAAATCACTCGTAACGAAAGGTGCCTTGCACCGCATCTGAAGGTGTTGTGGATTTCCACCTTCAGATGCAATTTTTTTTGCGTCAGTCGCTTAGCGGACCGCAATAAACCTGTCTCCCCAATTTTTTATGAGGCCTGACCATGCAAACAACGATGAACACAGAGTCTCAGATTTCTGATTACTTCATGAACTCTGGTACCGCGCTGAGCACGGAACAGCAGGTCATTACTGCCGTCCATGCCGAACTCGCTCGCGCAAAAGCCCACGTTTCCGATAAAGATATCGTACTGGGCCTGATTCACCACCTGGAGAGCGAACGTGACGTGATGAAGCAGGATATCTACCGTCAGGCGCTTGAACACGTTCTTCAGCGCGCGTCGGTGACCAGCGCCAGCTGATAACCTGTGTCTGTTATGAGGGAACGCGAATTAGCACGGATGCATTTCCCGACCGGAATCGGCCCCATTTTTTGGGGCTTTTTTATTTCTGCCTCTCCCCGCACCTGCATCCCCTTCCCGGCACCGTGCTGACGCCGCACACATAACCCTATATCGCTCCGCTTAAAGGCTATTTTGCCGATTATTTCACCATTAATCCCGGTTAATTGCTCTCGTTCCGCTTTATTTATCCGTTATCTGTGTCCAGGCTTTTTCTGCATCCACTGCAAACACAGACGAGGAAAATAATCATGTTTCATCATTCATCAAAACTTCAATTCCCGGTTCGTGTGGAAAAACCCGATCCTGAGTTTGCCATGCTGCTCCAGCAGGCCATCGGCGGCGTCGAGGGTGAGATTCGTGTAGCGATGCAATATTTTTTCCAGGCGATGGGCGCGCGGGGAGATGTCCGGATCCGCGATCTGCTGATCTCGACCGCGACGGAAGAGCTGAGCCATATCGAAATGCTGGGCTACGCCGTGGCACTGAACCTTGAAGGCGCCCCGCTCTCGTATCAGGAAGCGTCGGCGAAAGATCCGGTGGTCAACGCCATTCTGGGCGGCATGAATCCGCGCCATATCCTCTCGTCGGGGCTGGCGGCGATGCCGGTCAACGCCAACGGCATGCCGTTTGATATGAGCCACATCTACGCCTCCGGCAACGTGGCCGCCGACATGCTGGCGAACGTCACCGCAGAAGCGACCGGCCGCGTCCTGGCGACCCGGCTCTACAACATGACCGAAGATAAGGGCATGAAGGATTTCCTCTCCTTCCTGATCGCCCGTGACACCCTGCACCAGCAGCAGTGGCTGGCCGTCATCGAAGAGATGGGCGGTCTGAACGCCTCGCTGCCGATCCCGAACAGCTTCCCGCAGGAGCATGAAGCGCAGGAGCACGCCTATTACTGCCTGAATACCTCGCTGGATAAGCCGCTGCCGGAAGGCCGCTGGAGCAGCGGTCCGGCTTACGATGGCCGGGGGCAGTTCAGCGCGAAACAGCAGCCCGATATTCTGGGCGATGAGCCGCTGCTCGGTAACGCCCGTCCCGGTTCCGGCGCCCAGTCAGAGCAGATTGACGGCATCACCCCACCAAAACCCTGATCGCGCACCGGTCCGGGCCTGATGCCCGGACCGGCTTACCCTGTCTTTTATGGAGAAAACGTCATGTCATCCACTCAGCGTCCACAGCCCCCTTTCGCAGAACAGCAGCAGAGCTGGCCTGGCAGCACCGCCGCGATGCAGCCTCAGCCCGATCACGGCGAAGAGAGCTATCAGGGTTCAGGCCGTCTGGCGGGTAAAAAAGCGATTATTACCGGCGGCGACTCCGGCATCGGCCGGGCCGTTGCCATTGCGTTTGCCCGCGAAGGTGCCGATGTGCTGATTTCCTATCTTGATGAGCATGAGGATGCGCAGGATACCGCCCGGCTGGTTGAGGCAGCGGGTCAGAAGGCGCTGCTGGTGCCCGGCGACATTACTGAGGCGTCACACTGCAACGCGCTGGTCGACCAGGCTGTCGAGGCGTTTGGCGAAATCCATATTCTGGTGAACAACGCGGCCTATCAGATGACGCGCGAATCGCTGGATGCGATCAGCGATGATGAGTTCGATCGGACGATGAAGACCAACCTCTATGCGATGTTCTACCTCAGCAAAGCGGCCACGCGGCATATGCCGGCGGGCGGGTCGATCATTAATACCGCCTCCATCAATGCCGACCAGCCGAAGCCGAAGCTGCTCGCCTACTCCGCCACCAAGGCCGCCATCGTGAACTTTTCCGGCGGCCTGGCGGCCCTGCTGGCTGAAAAAGGGATCCGGGCCAATGCTGTCGCACCCGGTCCGATCTGGACGCCGCTGATCCCCTCGACCATGCCGGTTGAGCAGGTGAAGAATTTCGGCAGCGAAGTGCCGCTGCAGCGTGCCGGTCAGCCTGCGGAGCTGGCACCCACCTATGTGATGCTGGCCAGCGATGAGTCCAGCTACATTTCAGGGGCCACCCTCGCCGTGACCGGCGGCGTCGCCATTATTTAACCGGCTGTTCCCCGGCCGATTCCGCCTGCGGGTCGGCCACCAGCTGCTGCGCTATCCCCCACTCGAAGAGCGGTTCGCGCGCCAGATTCTTCATCTTCACTTCGCACATGATGTCGAACTCCCGGAACGACAGCGCCCACGCATTCAGCGTCGGATTAAAGAAATAATCGGAGTGCGCCCGCAGTTTGCTTTTGCTCACCCCCAGCTGCTGCTGATCGGGCCAGCCCTGTGCCGGAATGATCCCCTCCTGCGAAATCGAATAGTGCAGCACCGGACGTACGCCGCGCCAGGAGTCAATCACTCTTGCCACACGCGCATCATCGGGCTGGATAAACGCGCTCTCTTTTACCCAGTGATGATGGATATCCAGCACCACCGGACAGAGCGGCGCCGCCTGCAGCACATCCTCCAGCGAGCAGGAGATCTCATCGTTCTCCACCGTCAGCATCCGCCGCGCTTCCGGGCTGAGCCGGTTAAACGACTGCTTAAAGCCGTCGAAGCCCGCTTTGCCGTTCATATGGATGTTGATTTTAAAATCCTGGAAGGTTTTGCCGTAGCCCATCAGGCAGGCACAAAGGGTGTGATACTCCACATCCTCCAGCGCGCGCGTCACCACATCAGGGTTGTCGGAGGCCAGCACGGTGTACTGCCCCGGATGGAAGGAGAGCCGGATCTGATGCGTCCGCGCCAGCTCGCCGCAGCGGGCAAACTGTGAATGGAGGGCCGGCAGAAATTCAGCAAACAGCGGTGCGGCTTCGGGCACCGTGTAGAGAGGCAGCAGATCGCTGCCGATACGCATCATTCTGAGGGACGGCGGTAAGGTCGCCAGCTGCTCCAGCGTCAGGAAGAGATGATTGAGGTTGGTGACGGTGATCTCATACAGCAGCTGATAGCGCTCGTCGTGCGATAAACTCAAGAAGCGTTTACGGGTGGTCGCGCGAAACGGGAAAAACTGTTTACCCTCGGGGTTGAGATACTTACATGCAAAGCCTAATTTCATGTCTGCTCCTGATTTATGCTTATCAGAAGTGTAACAGGCCGCTGGCGACCGGCCAGTCGTGCGCCACGGCACTGAGCAGAATAACCGCAGCAGGCGGCTGACAGAGGGGGAGACGCGGCAGCCCGCCGCAGCGTGCGGCGATCGCCTGGGCCGGCCCCTTCGCTCTGTAAAGTGTGTGGAAACGTGTTCTGATGGCCGACCGGGCCGCGAAACGAGCCCGGTCGGGGTCGTGAGAAAGCCGTGCCCGGCCACGCTTAACCACCCGCCGTGTTGCGCGGATCAGCCGGGCCGCTGCCCCACTCAGTGATGCAGCATCTCATCCACGACCTGCGGATTGGTCATCTGATAAGGGTAATAGGTCGGCCAGTTCTCCATCTCCGTCAGCAGCGCCTGCTGCGACACGTTGCCCATAAAAATATGGAAATGCGCAGACTTGCGTGGGCCGATGGTGTGATCGCTGAACTGCACAAATTTAGGCGCTTTGCTGCCGGCATCCTGGCACTCAAACAGGTAGCGCACCCCTTTTTTACCTGACGTATAGGTCAGGATTTTATGGCCCGCGTAGCGGTAGTGACAGGCGTTGACCTGCTCCCCGACGTGAAACTCCATTACGCCGTTTTCGATGCCGATAGTCGCAACGTCGGTGGCGTAGCCTTTGCGGTAATAGTCTTTAATCGCCTCGGCTGTTTTACCGGGCGTCTGCTGCGCCTTCTTCTGCCAGACCGGGTCCAGCTCGCCGCTCTGCAGCAGCGGATAGACCGACTGCCATAGTCCGTCCCAGTCGGAGAGCGGACGATCTTTCACATCGCTGTCAGCAAAAACCCCTTCTGCCGCCTTCTGCTCCATCGCAGACAACGGTTTACCCTGTGCGTGCGTGCCGTGTGCCAGCGCCTGCTGGCTGATTAACAGCGCCCCGATCACTCCAATCCACTGACCTGTCTGATTTGCCAAAACCTTATCCTCACTCGCTGTTACAATGGCGAAAAATGTTATGATATAACATTTCTTAATTCAACGAAAAGTTTCCGGTTGTGACGTTAATTTTACTTACCGATCGATGACCGCTTCCGGCCCCTGCGCTGGCCCGCTGGCGGACGACACCCGGACGCCCCCGAACCAGGTTGCCCGTACGGCGGGCGCGGCCTGGCTCGCCGCTAAGCCAGACGGCATGCGGCCCCGATAAGCGTAGCGACAGGAGAGGCGCAGAGATAAGCGGCGGTTTTTATCCGGACAAAAAAGGAACGCGCGACGCAGTTAAATGGCCGCTTAACCCTCAGTATTGTTCAGGTTGTTCTATATTTAGTGTCGTCGAAAGTTAAACAACCGCTGGAGCATGGATTAATGTCGAAAGATACAGAGAAGAAACCCCTGAGCGAACGTGCCCCCACCACCGGTCCCGAATCCTCAGAACCGGGTCTGGGATCGCTGGCCCCCAAAGATGGTTCGCATCAGCCCCCCGCTGAACCGACACCGCCCGGCAAACAGCCTACCGCACCGGGCAGCCTGAAAGCTCCGCAGACACACAACGCCAAACTTGACCAACTTGAAGCCAGCCGGAAAAACGGCACCCATCAGGCGCTGACCACCAATCAGGGCACGCGCATCGCCAACGACCAGAACTCCCTGACCGCCGGGTCGCGCGGGCCGACGCTGCTGGAAGACTTTATCCTGCGTGAGAAGATCACGCACTTTGACCACGAACGTATCCCGGAGCGTATCGTCCACGCCCGTGGTTCGGCCGCCCATGGCTATTTCCAGCCTTACCGCTCACTGAAAGATCTGACCAAAGCGCAGTTCCTCAGCGATCCGGAGCAGACCACGCCTGTTTTTGTCCGTTTCTCCACGGTTCAGGGCGGTGCCGGTTCAGCGGATACCGTGCGCGACATTCGCGGTTTCGCCGCCAAGTTCTACACCGAAGAGGGTGTCTTCGACCTGGTGGGCAACAACACGCCGGTGTTCTTTATTCAGGACGCGCACAAATTCCCTGACTTCGTGCATGCCGTTAAGCCGGAGCCACACAACGAGATCCCGCAGGGCCAGAGCGCCCATGACACCTTCTGGGACTATGTCTCCCTGCAGCCGGAAACCATGCACAACGTGATCTGGGCGATGTCTGACCGTGGCATCCCGCGCAGCTACCGCACCATGGAAGGCTTTGGTATCCATACTTTCCGTCTGATCAACGCCGAAGGCAAAGCGACCTTTGTCCGCTTCCACTGGAAGCCGGTGGCCGGTAAAGCCTCGCTGCTGTGGGACGAGTCGCAGAAACTGACCGGTCGCGATCCCGATTTCCACCGTCGCGACCTCTGGGAAGCGATCGAAGCCGGAGATTTCCCGGAATATGAGCTGGGCCTGCAGCTGATCCCGGAGGAGGATGAGTTCAAATATGACTTCGATATTCTGGATGCCACCAAGCTGATCCCGGAAGCGCTGGTGCCGGTCGAGATCGTCGGCAAGATGGTGCTTAACCGCAACCCGGACAACTTCTTTGCGGAAACCGAGCAGGTGGCGTTCCATCCGGGCCATATCGTTCCGGGTCTGGACTTCTCCAACGATCCGCTGCTGCAGGGCCTCTTTTCTCCTATACCGACACGCAGATCAGCCGCCTGGGCGGGCCGAACTTCCATGAGATCCCGATCAACCGTCCAACCTGCCCTTACCACAACTTCCAGCGTCAGGGGATGCATCGTCAGGATATCGATACCAATCCGGCGAACTACGAGCCGAATTCCATCAACGATAACTGGCCGCGTGAAACCCCACCGGCGGCGAAAGGTGGCGGCTTCGAGAGCTATCAGGAGCGCGTGGAAGGCCATAAGGTGCGTGAGCGCAGCCCGTCGTTCGGCGAATACTATGCCCAGCCGCGTCTGTTCTGGAACAGCCAGACGGCGTTCGAGCAGCAGCATATCATCGGTGCCTACTCGTTTGAGCTGAGCAAAGTGGGCCGCACCTATATTCGTGAGCGTGTGGTGGATCATCTGGCGCGCATCGACCTGAAACTGGCGCAGGGCGTGGCGGATAACCTGGGTATCGCGCTGACCGACGAGCAGCGCAACATTCAGCCGCCTGCGGCGGTGAACGGCCTGACTCAGGATGAGAGCCTCAGCCTCTACGCCGTGCCGGGTGGAGAGATCAAAGGCCGCCAGGTGGCGCTGCTGCTCAGCGACGGCGTGAAAGCTGCCGATGTGCTGGCAATCCTGCAGGCGCTGAAGGCGGAAGGCGTTCACGCCAAACTGCTGGCGCCGCACATGGGCCAGGTCCGGGCCGATGATGGTTCGGTGCTGCCGGTGGATGCGACCTTCGCCGGTCTGCCGTCACTGACTTTCGATGCCGTCATCGTGCCGGATGGCAACATCGACGCCCTGCTGTTAAGCGGCGATGCCCGTTACTTCCTGCTGGAGGCCTACAAGCACCTCAAGGTGATCGGCCTGGTGGGCGACGCGCGTCGCTTTAACGCGCAATTCGGCCTGAACGATGGCGATCAGGAAGAGGGTATCGTGCAGGGTGATTCGGCGGAGAGCGCGCTGATGTCTGCGTTTACGCAGGCGATGAAGGCGCACCGCGTCTGGTCACGCAGCCAGAAGGCGCAGTCCGTGCCGGCCTGATACCTGCCGCGAATAAAAAACCGCCCCCAGGGGCGGTTGTTTTATGGCACAGCGGAATCACGGCCGTTCTCAGAAGCTCTGCCAGTTATCATTGTCCGTGGCGGCGACAGGCTGACGAGCCGGCACCATCAGCGCCTTCGCCCTCGCCACCGGCGCGGCGGAGAACGCCGCCTGCAGGCTGCCGGTTTTAAACACCGAGACCGTTTTACGCAGGGTGCTCGCCTGATCCTCCAGCGAGGCGGCGGCGGTGGCGGACTCCTCCACCAGCGCGGCATTCTGCTGCGTCACCCCATCCATTTCCGACACCGCAATGCAGACCTGCTCAATGCCGCGGGTCTGCTCGGTGGAGGAGGCCGCGATCTCTTCGATCAGCTGCGTTACCCGGCTGACCGAGTTTACGATGCTCTCCATCGCCACGCCCGCCTGTGAAGCATGACCGGCACCGGTTTTGATACGCTCGGCGGAGCGCTCGATCAGCCCACGGATCTCCTGCGCCGCACTGGCGCTGCGTCCGGCCAGCGAGCGGACTTCGCCCGCCACCACCGCAAACCCCCGGCCCTGCTCACCGGCGCGCGCGGCTTCCACGGCGGCGTTCAGCGCCAGAATGTTGGTCTGGAAGGCAATGCTGTCGATAATGGCGGTAATCCCGGCGATCTGGCTGGAACTTTCGCTGATCTGATCCATGTTCGCGATAACCCGGGCGACAGTTTCCCCGCCCTGCTGCGCCGTGGCCGAGGCCTCTTTCGACACCGTGGTCGCCTGCCGGGCATTATCCGCGTTAAGCTTCACCGTAGACGTCAGCTGCTCCATGCTGGCGGCGGTCTGTTCCAGCGCGGCCGCCTGCTGCTCGGTGCGGGAGGAGAGATCGGTGCTGCCGGCCGAGATTTCCGCCGCACCGGTAAAGATAGAGCGGGTCGCCTCATCAACCGAGGTAATGGTCACCACCAGCGCGTCGCGCATCTGCTGCAGCTCCTGCGTCAGCAGGCCCATTTCGTTGCGGCCTTCCGGCTGGATCGTCGCGGTGAGATCGCCCGCAGAGATGGCGCGCATATGGCCGGTCAGCCTGGCCAGCGGGCCAATCAGCAGCGTCTGCAGTCCAGTCCAGACCGCCACCCCGATCACCCCGGTAATCAGGCCGATGATCAGCAGCGCCCAGAGTGCATCCGTCAGGCTGCGCTGGTTATGCAGGGAGGTATCTTTCATCAGCTGGATGTTCACCGCCCGCCAGGCCTCATAGGCGCTGTCGAGCTGATCCTGCGCCGCCTGCGCCTCCAGGTTACCGTAGGCCGGATAGTTGCCCTGCTTCAGGAAGGTAATAGAGGCCAGCATGGTGTCACGCATCTGTTGGTAGGCTTTCTCAACCTGCGCCGACTGCGCCTCACTCTGCCCGGCTCTGCGCGGCATCGCCTGCCACGCGTTGAAATCCGCGTTGGCCCGCGCCGCAGACTGCCCCGCCTGCTCCAGCAGCGCCGCCATCGCCGCCAGCGATTTAGGGTCCTGCTGATTTTTCAGGAAACGGATTGCCACGCGGTTGATGGTGACGCGGGTTTTAATCAGGGTTTTAACCGCATCGCTGAGATGCTGCTGCTGCAGCGTCAGCTGTTCGGCCGCCACGAAGTTTTTATCGGCCTTTGAGACGCCGTTATAAAACAGAAAGCCGGTCAGGGTCAGTAACGTAATAAACAGGGCAAGGATGGTCAGAATGCCGTGCGTAATTTTAAGATTTTTTAGCATGTCCAGAGGCTCATGTCAGAGGAGATAAGATCGTTATCGGCCGGTGCGCCATTTATCTGAGCGTCGCGCGCAGTCAGTGCCGCGCACAGAGGACAAAAACGGTGGCCGCGCGTGGCCTGCGACAGAAAAAAGCGCGGCGGCGGAACCTGAGCGCATTCGGCGCTTAACAACCGCCCTCCTGCTGTGGTTGAATTCGCCCCTCCTCTTTTTCGCACGTGGTTATCATGCATTACATTCAGAGTCTGATGAGTTTTATCGAGGGAAACCGGGTGCTGTCGATCAGCTTCAGCCTGCTGCTGCTGGTGATGGCGGGCATGATCACGCACCTGATCTGCAAATTCTTCATCGTCAAAGTGATCAGGAAGGTCTTTTTCAGCAGCCATAAAAAGGGCGTGCCGCTGGATAAAGACATCCGCCTCTCTCAGAAACTGTCGAATTTTGTGCCGGTGATTGTGGTCTACAATTTCCTGCAGTTTATGCCGGGCCTGCCTGAAAATCTGAAGGTGGCCATTCAGACCATCTGCGGCATCCTGTTCTTTATCTATCTGTCGATCTTCTTTAATGAAGTGCTGGAGATCGTTAACAACTCCTACTCACGCAAGTCCAAACGCAAAAATCACTCGATCAAAGGCTATATCCAGATTGGTAAAATTCTGGTGCATATCATTGCCGCGATCATGATTCTGGCGATCATGTCCAACAAGTCACCGGCGATTATCATCTCCTCGCTGGGTGCGGTGGCCGCGGTGCTGATGTTAATCTTCCAGCATACGCTGTTGTCGCTGGTGGCCAATATTCAGCTCTCCTCCAACGACGTGCTGCAGCTGGGCGACTGGATTGAGATGCCGGACAGAAACATCAGTGGCGAGGTGATCGATATTGCGCTGCACACCATCACCATCCGCAACTGGGACAACACCCTGTCGCGCATCCCGACGAAAAATTTCCTGACCGAGACCTACACCAACTGGCAGGCGATGTTCTCCTCCGGCGCCCGGCGCATCATGCGCAGCTTCTGGCTCGACCAGAAGTCGATTACCTTTGTGAATCAGGAGATGCTGCAGGCGATGAGTCAGATCCGCCTGGCCGGTGAGGCGATCACGGAGCTGCTGGATGGACGCGATATCAGCGCCGTCGGCGACCGCTGGTTTATCGAAAACAACATCACCAACCTGATGGTGTTCCGTAAGTTCCTGACCGCCTGGCTGGCGCAGCGTGATGATATTCAGAAAGAGATGTATATCGTGGTGCGGCCGCTGAAGCCGTCGCCGGAAGGGTTGCCGGTGGAGGTCTACTGCTTCACCTCCTCCATCTACTGGGCCGACTATGAGAATACCCAGGCCGCGATTTTTGAGTACATCACGGCGATGACCCGCTTCTTTTCGCTGCAGATCTACCAGCATCCGGCTGGCTCCGACTTTGCCCGGCTGGCGCAGCCGCGCGCAGAGAGCCGGGAGGCGCCGCAGAACAGCGGATTCTGACCGATCGTGCCCGGTGGCAAGCCGTCACCGGGCAGCGCAACGGCCGGGCCGGTTAACTCTTGCTCAGCGCATAATTCAGCACTCTGTCATTTTTCATCTGTACGGTCAGCGTCTGCCCCTCGGTGGTGTTCAGGGTACGCGCCTCGCTGTAAGTCCACTTCAGCAGCCGCTGCCCGTCGGTATAGGGCGTTTCACTGTCGGGCGGCCCGAACAGCGCGATCAGCTGCGAACGGGTGGTCTGACCGGCATGAATATGCTGCAGATTACCGCTGTCCAGCCGGTGTCCGACCCGGTTAGAACAGGCGGAAAGCAGCAGCAGCACAGCTAACAGAACGCATTTCCTCACGTCATATCCTTTTCAAAGTTCAGCGGCGCCGGTGTGACCGGTGCCATCATGGTTAAGCGTAGAGCGCATCCGCACCGTCCGACAGGGTTTTCTGCGCCTGCCCGGACGCGTTTGCACCGCGTGACGCCGGTTTCAGCGCAATTAACACAAATTAATGCCCCGCCATGCACCGCCGTCCTGCGACTGCAACATCTTAGTCTATGATTACTGTCTGTATACCCAATGGAAACGGTCTCAACGCTGGCTTCCCGCGGTATCACGCTGAATACCTGTCCGGCTTTCTGGCCGGAAGAGACGCGCCAGCCCACCTGGCATCCTGGTCTCGCTGATCGCTTTACGGTTTTTTGACGCTTGTATCATCAACATCCTTTTCGTGCGATGGCTGCCATCGTGCATTTCCAGGCTAAATGAGGCAACTGAATGGAATCCAAATCTTTTTTTAAAAGTTGGGGCGCAGAACGGGTTGCCGACGACGAGGTGCGTTTTCGCCTCTGGGCAACCGGCCAGCAGCGCGTCACGCTGCGGCTCTCGGGTCAGGATATTGAGATGACACCCCAGGCGGATGGCTGGTTCGAAACCCGGGTCACCGGTGTCGCCGCCAATGCCGAATATGATTTTGTACTGGCGGATGGCACCGCCGTGCCCGATCCCGCTGCCCGCGCGCAGAAAGATGAGGTCAGCGGCCCGTCGCTGGTGATCGATCCGGCAGCCTATCGCTGGCAGAACAGCGAGTGGCAGGGACGGCCGTGGGAAGAGTCGGTGGTGTATGAGCTGCACATCGGCACCTTTACCGCTGAGGGGACGTTCCGGGCGGCCATTGAGAAGCTGCCGATGCTGGCTGAGACCGGCATCACCATGATCGAGGTGCTGCCGGTGTCGCAGTTTGGCGGCAACCGCGGCTGGGGCTACGACGGCGTTCTGCTCTATGCGCCGCATGCCGCCTACGGCACGCCCGACGATTTCAAAGCCTTTATCGATGCCGCGCATGGTCATGGGCTGTCGGTGGTGCTGGATATCGTCCTGAACCACTTCGGGCCGGAGGGCAACTATCTGCCGCTGCTCTCGCCCGACTTCTTCCACAAGGAGCGTCAGACACCCTGGGGTGCCGGGATCGCCTACGACGTCGATGCGGTGCGCCGCTACATCGTGGAAGCCCCGCTCTACTGGCTTCAGGAGTATCATCTGGATGGTCTGCGTTTCGATGCGATCGATCAGATTGACGATCCCAGCGAAAAGCATGTGCTGGTCGAGATTGCCGAGCGCATCCGCGCCGACATTACCGATCGTCCTGTCCACCTCACCACCGAAGATTGCCGCAACGTCACCTTCCTGCATCCGCGCGATGAAAACGGCCATGCGCCGCTCTTCACCGGCGAATGGAACGATGACTTCCATAACGCCGTGCACGTACTGGCCACCGGGGAAGATCACGCCTACTACCAGGATTTCGCCGACAGGCCGGAACAGCGGGTGGCACGCGCGCTGGCCGAGGGCTTCGTCTATCAGGGCGAAGTGTCGAAACAGTCGGGTGAACCGCGCGGCGTGAAGAGCAGCAGCCAGCCGCCGGTCGCCTTCGTCGACTTCATTCAGAACCATGATCAGACCGGGAACCGCGCACAGGGCGACCGCCTGATCACGCTGGCAGGCGCAGCGCGCACTCAGGTCCTGCTGGCAACGCTGCTGGTCTCCCCCCATATCCCGCTGCTGTTTATGGGCGAAGAGTATGGCGAAACGCGGCCATTCCTCTTCTTTACCGATTTCCACGGCGATCTGGCGAAAGCCGTCCGCGAAGGACGCGCCAGGGAGTTTGAGGGCCATGCGGGTCACGGCGAAACCGTGCCGGATCCCAACGACATCACCACCTTTGAGCAGTCAAAACTGAACTGGTCGCACACCGGGACGCCGGAAGGTCAGCAGTGGCTGACGCTGACGCGCCAGCTGCTGGCCCTGCGTCAGACACATATCGTGCCGCTGCTGCGTGACGCGGGCGGCGATGCCGGTCAGGTCGTGAGCACGGCGGAAGGTTTCCTCGCGGTGCGCTGGGACTTCCCGCAGGGCACGCTGTCCCTGGCGCTGAACGTCGGCAGCCACGCGCAGCCGATCCCGGATCTACCGGGCGACACCCTGTTTGCCTGGCCGCAGGCCGGCACCGAACTGCCCCCCAACGCTATCCTGGTGCGTCTGGCTAAGAGAGAAGCAGAATGAACATTCCAACCGCGACTTACCGCATCCAGTTCCGTAACGGCATGACGTTTGACCGCGCGGCGGCGCTGGTGCCCTATCTGAAAACACTGGGGATCAGCCATCTTTATGCCTCGCCGATCTTCAGCGCGACCGCAGAGTCAACTCACGGCTATGACGTGACCGACGTTAACCAGATCGAACCGTCGATCGGCGGCCGCGAAGGTTTTGACCGCATGGCCGCCGCCCTGAAGGCCGCCGGGCTGGGGCTGATCCTGGATATTGTGCCTAACCATATGGCCGCCTCGCTGGAGAACCCCTGGTGGCGCGATGTGATCGAGCATGGCGAACAGAGCCGCTACGCGCACTATTTTGATATCGACTGGTCACGCCGCCTGACGCTGCCGTTCCTCGGCGACACCTTTGAGGCGGAGCTGGAAAAGGGCGACATCCGCGTGCAGCGCGACCCTGAGACGGGCAAACCGGCGCTGGCCTACTTCGACAACCTCTATCCGCTGGCCCCGCACACCTGGCAGGATCGCGAGGAGGCGGTACTGGCCCTGCGCGACGCCGCCGACATCGCGGCCCTGCATGACCAGCAGCCGTGGCGGCTGATGTCATGGCGCGATGCCCCCAGCGATCTCTCCTACCGCCGCTTCTTTGAAGTGACCGGACTGGTGGGCGTGCGCGTGGAAGATCCCGCCGTCTTCGATGCCGCCCACCAGCTGATCCTCGAACTGGTCCACAGCGGCGCGGTGCAGGGATTGCGTGTGGACCATGTGGATGGCCTGGCCGATCCGCACGGCTACCTGGCGCAGTTACGCCAGGCGGCAGGCCCCGACTGCTACCTCACCGTGGAAAAGATTCTGGGCGACGATGAGCAGCTGCCTGACGCATGGCCAGTATCCGGCACCACCGGCTATGAGTTTATGGCCGCCCTCGCCAACCTGCTGGTCGACAGCGAGCGGCTGAGCGGCCTGCGCAGGGCGTATCAGGCGGTGATCGGCAAAACCGTAGATATGAAAGCGGAGCTGCGCGCGGCCAAGCTGCTGATGGCGAACCGCAATTTCGCCGGTGAGTTTAACCGTCTGCTGCAGCTGGCTCTGAAGATTGCTGACACCGGCGGCACGCCGCAGCCGGAAGCGCCCCTGAAAAATGCGCTGCGTGAACTGCTGGTGGCGTTCCCGGTCTATCGCACCTACGGCACGCCGGAGGGGCTGACGCCTGCCGATACCGCGCTGCTGGAGCAGGTCGTCACGCAGGTCAAGGCCAGCGCGCATGCGCCCGACAGCCAGGCGCTCGACTTCCTCACTGCGATTCTGCGGGCGGAAACGGCCGACTCAACCCGCGACGATGCCAGCCAGTTCCGTACCCGCTTCCAGCAGCTGACCGGGCCGCTGATGGCAAAATCGGTGGAAGATACCCTCTTCTTCCGTCAGCACATGGCGCTGGCGCTGAATGAGGTCGGCGCTGAGCCGCTGGCGCGTCACTTCTCGCTGGATCAGTTTCACGCCGAGATGCAGGCACGACGCGATCACCAGCCCGATGCGCTCTCCGGTACCTCCACACATGACACCAAGCGCGGCGAGGATGCCCGTGCCCGCCTCTATACCCTGACCGAAGCGCCGCAGCGCTGGGCCGACGGCGTGAGCCGCTGGCGCGCGATGAACGCGGACAAGGTGGTGCGCCTGAAAGATGGCCCGGCACCCGAACCCGCCGTGGAGTGGATGCTGTATGAGGCGCTGGCGGGTGTCTGGCCGACCGATTTGCAGCCGCAGGATGCGGAAGGTCTGGCGGCGCTGGAAGCGCGCTTTGTCGTCTATGTAGAGAAAGCCCTGCGTGAAGCCAAACTGCGTACCGACTGGGCCGATAACAACGACGCCTATGAAGAGGCGGTGCTGGGCTATGCGCGTCACCTGCTCGCGCCGGCCAACCGCGCCTTCCTGGAGGAGTTCTGTGCATCGCTGCAGCCCTTTATGCGTGCCGGACTGGTCAACAGCCTGACGCAAACGGTGGTGAAACTCACCGCGCCGGGCGTGCCCGATATCTATCAGGGCAGCGAGGCGCTGGACTTCAGCCTCGTCGATCCCGACAACCGTCGCGAGCCCGATTTCGATGCGCTGGCGGCGATGCTTGAGACGCCACGGTACGACGACGGCGAAGCGCACTGGCTGCGCGGCCAGGTCAATCAGCAGGCGATCGTCAGAGTGCTGACGCTGCGTCAGGAGCAGCCTGAGCTGTTCCGCCGTGGCGACTATCTGCCGCTCTCCGCAGAGGGCGCGCAGCAGGATAAGGTGCTGGCCTTTGCCCGCACTCTCCAGCAACAGGCGGTGATCGTCGTCGTCTCGCGCCGGGTCTTTGACCTGCTGCCGGACAATCTCGATCAGCCGCCGGCAGAACGCTGGGCTGAGACGCATCTCGCCCTGCCGGCCGCCCTGAGCCAGCGCACCTATCGCGACCGGCTGACCGGCAAAACGCTGGCCGTGGCGGATGAGTTACCGCTTTCGGCGCTGGCGTCGCAGTGGTGCGCCGTCCTGGTGGCGGAGTAACGCCGGCCTGCATTTCTTTATTACGCGTCACTCTGTTCACTGAATAACGAGGCATGAATGTCAAACAGTCAGCGTTTTGAAATTACGGCGGGTTACAGCCATTTGCTGGGGGCCAACTTTGACGGCCAGGGCGTCAACTTCGCCCTGTTCAGCGCCCACGCCGAGCGGGTTGAACTCTGTCTGTACGATCCCAGCGGCAGGACGGAAATTGCCCGTCTGGAGCTGCCGGAGTATACCCATGAAATCTGGCACGGCTATGTTCCGGGCCTGAAGCCCGGTGCACTCTATGGCTACCGGGTTTATGGCCCTTACGATCCGGAAAATGGTCATCGCTTTAACCCCAACAAGCTCCTGCTCGATCCCTACGCCCGCGAACTGGCGGGCGACATCGCGTGGAACGAGGCGCACTTCGCCTACGATCTCTATCATGACGATAAAGATCTGACGTTCGACAGTCGCGACAGCGCACCGTTTACGCCTAAGTGCCGGGTTATCGACCCGAATGAGTTCGACTGGCAGGACAACAACCGTCCGAGCGTGCCGTGGCCGAAAACGGTGATTTATGAAACCCACGTCAAGGGCTTCACCCAGCTCAACCCCGCGCTGCCGCCGGAGCTGCGCGGCACCTTCGACGGCATGGGCCACAAAGCCAGCGTCGACTACATCAAAAGCTTAGGGATCACCTCGGTCGAACTGCTGCCGGTGCACTGGTTCCCGGACGATCAGCACCTGCTGGATAAGGGGCTGAAAAACTTCTGGGGTTACAACACCCTGGGCTTCTTTGCCCCGGCCACCCGCTACTTCGGGCCGCGCGGCATTCAGGGTTTCCGCGACATGGTGCGCGCCTTCCACGACGCCGGGATCGAAGTGATCCTCGACGTGGTCTACAACCACACCGCCGAGGGAAATGAGCTGGGCCCGACGCTGTCGTTTAAAGGCATCGATAACTTCTCCTATTACCGTACGATGCCCGATCAGCACCGTTACTACATCAATGACACCGGCACCGGCAACACCGTCAACACCTCGCATCCGCGCGTGCTGCAGATGGTGCTCGATTCGCTGCGCTACTGGTCTGAGTCGATGCATATCGACGGCTTCCGTTTCGACCTCGGCACCATTCTTGGCCGCGAACCGGACGGTTTCGACCCACGCGGCGGCTTCTTCGATGCCATAATGCAGGACCCGATCCTGTCGCAGAAGAAGCTGATTGGCGAACCCTGGGATATCGGACCGGGCGGCTATCAGGTGGGCAGCTTCCCGCCCGGCTGGGCCGAGTGGAATGACCAGTATCGCGACACTGTGCGCGACTACTGGAAAGGCAATAACGTCTCAACAGACTTTGCGGCCCGCCTGCTCGGCTCCGGCGATCTCTACGACCAGCACGGTCGCCGCCCCTGGGCCAGCGTCAACTTCATTACCGCGCATGATGGCTTCACCCTCAACGATCTGGTGTCCTACAACGACAAGCACAACGCGGAGAATGGTGAAGATAACAACGACGGGCACAACGACAACCGCTCGTACAACTACGGCGCCGAAGGCCCGACCGACGATGAGGCCATCAACGCGGTGCGCGAGCGTCAGAAGCGTAACTTCCTGGCCACGCTGATCTTCTCTCACGGTACGCCGATGCTGCTGGCGGGCGATGAGTTTGGCCGCAGCCAGATGGGTAACAACAACGGCTACTGTCAGGACAGCGAAATCTCCTGGGTGCACTGGGAGAACCTGCCGGAGTCCGCCGAGGCGCTGCGCGAGTTCACCCGCCAGATCCTGCGGTTACGCGCGGAGCAGCCGCTGCTGCGCCGTGAGAACTGGCGCGACGGCATGGACATTAAATGGTTCAACGCCGGGGGCGGGTTCCAGCAGAGCGAGCAGTGGGATGAGGGCTCGACGCTGGGCGTTTACATCGGGCGGCCGGATCTGCAGACCGAAGAGGGTATCTGGCATGACGTCCTGATGCTGCTCAATCCGTTCGAAGGCAATGTGCCCTTCCGCATTCCGCAGTTTGGCGAAGGCGGCTGGGTGCTGGAGCTGACCACCAGCGACGTGGCGAAACGGGGTCTGGTGATCACCAAAGAGAAGGACTTCGAGCTGGAAGGCCGCAGTTTTGCCCTGTTCAGACGCCCGTAGAGCTGAATCGGGTTAAAAACCGCGCATCAGGCGCAGCGTATTCTGCGCTGCGCTTGAATTTCTGGCGATCGTTGCCAGGCTTAACCGGTTGTTAATTGTGAAAATTGATGCTGATAAGGAGGCATAATGTCCAGATTTACGCAGAAAGTTGTGGTTGTGACAGGTGCCGGATCCGGCATTGGTGAGGCCAGCGCGAAGCGCTTCGCTGAGGAAGGGGCATCCGTGGTGCTGGTGGGCCGCACCGCGCAGAAACTGGAAGAGACGCTGGCCGGCATGACGGCGGGCGATCATCTGGTGGCGGCCTGCGATGTCTCAGACGCTGAGCAGGTTAAACAGCTGTCAGAAAAGGTGCTGGAGAAGTATGGCCGTGTTGACGTGCTGGTCAACAACGCCGGGGTTATCGTACAGGGTCGCGTGCATGAAGTCGGACTCGACGCATGGAAAACCCTGATGAAGACCGACCTGGATGGCGTGTTCTACGGCGTGCACTACTTCATGCCTGCCCTGCTGAAGAGCAAAGGCAATGTGGTTAACATCTCCTCGGTGTCAGGCCTGGGGGGTGACTGGGGCATAAGCATCTACAATGCGGCGAAAGGCGCGATTACTAACTTTACCCGCGCACTGGCGATGGACTACGGCGCAGATGGCGTGCGCGTCAACGCGATCTGCCCCGGCTTTACCTTTACCGATCTGACCGAAGAGGCTAAAAACGATCCGGCCCTGCTGGAGCGTTTCTACGATCGCATCCCGCTGCGCCGTGCGGGTGAAGCGGACGATATCGCCCGTGCCATTCTGTTTGTTGCCAGCGAAGAAGCCAGTTATATCACCGGCGTCAATCTTCCGGTCGATGGCGGCCTGACGGCCTCAAATGGCCAGCCTAAACAGGCCTGATTTTCCGGGCAGCGTTCTGACGCTGCCTTTTTTATTCTGAACAGCCCGCCCGCTTATTTCTTTTATTCCCGCGAATTCTGCTCTGTCGCCGAAGCCTTATTCTGTCCAGTTAATGACGGGGAGTATGACGGGTAGGCGTGGCCGCGCGCGCCGGTTTAATTGCCGTGCTGCTGCTGGTCGGGCAAATAAAGGTGCTCAGGCAGGCATTACATAATATGGCATTAGCGTGATGTATTTTCGCCACCGCCAGCGCCTGCTGCCGGGTATAAAGTGAACCAATAAAAACACGCCTGTCGTTTTTAGACAGATTAACGCAACCTTCTTTGTGTAAAATCCATCCACCCATGGGACGCGGGCACAGATAATAATAGCTGGCTTTGAGCATGGCAGTTCATCCTGATAGTTGCTGTATGTGTCGTAAAAAACGAACCAAAATTGGTAAGAGTTTTTTTTGTAATCTGAAGCATAATTAAACTAACTGAGAATTATCCCTAAAACCACTTTATTAGATGCGCAGAACCGACTTTGAGAATATGCCCTTTTCTGCCTCCGCCATCGCTTCAGACCGGCAACATACTGGACTTCGCCGATTCGCTTCTCAACCCCGCTTTCATTTGCCAGGCTAATCGATCAATAAACCGGCGAAAAAATCATTAAACCAGTAAAAACAACGATATAGACAAAAAGCCGGCAGGTCATTTCTGAGATCGCGCTCACGTTTGATTAGCCCGAATGGCGAAAAAAAGCGGCTCCGCAGGGGTATTTATGAGGATTGATAAACTGAGGCTGAAAATCGTAAAACGGGCCTGGCTGGCCCTGCTCCGCGCGGGGCCGGAGATCGCCACGTCAGCAGCTTATTAAAACAGCCGGGCGTAATTCATCCCGGCTGGCTTGAAAAAGTAAAACGATCGGTTTACTTTTAAATGATGAAAAAGAGAGATGATATCCTGCAGGCCGCCGAGCGGCTCTTCTATACCCATGGCTTCCATGCCACCAGTACCGATCAGCTCTGTCGCGAAGCGGGCGTCTCAACGCGCACGCTTTATCATCACTTCGCCTCCCGCGAAGCCCTCACCGCCGCGGTGCTTGACGCCCGTGAGCAGCGCTTTATGGCCGACCTGCTGCCCGCGCAACAGCCGGAGGCCATCGCCCATCTGTTTAGGGTGCTGGAAACGTGGACGGCGACCAACGGCGCGCGGGGCTGCTTCTTTCTCAAGGCCTGGGGTGAATATGCCGAGCGGGACCGGGATCTGGCGTCGCAGACGCTGGCCTTCCGCACGACGATGCGCACGTACATTACGCACTGCGTGACGCATCAGCGTGGCCAGGCCAGTCAGCCGCTGAGTGATGCCATCTGGATGCTGTTTGAGGGGGCTATTACCACGGCGCTGATTATCGGCCCTGACGCTGCCCGGCAGGCGGCGCAGATCGCCCGTCAGTTGCTGCAGAGCGGTGCGGCCAGATGAGATCGGCCACCCGTGCCCTGGCCGTGACCGGCTTCAGCCTGATTGCCGTGACCTACGGCATGGCCCGCTTTTCGTGGGGACTGATACTGCCCGCTGTCGCAGCGGATATTCCGTTCAGCCCGCAGCAGGCAGGGGTGCTCTCCGCCTGCAGTTTTATCGCCTACTGCCTGACGATCCTCACCGCCGCCGCGCTGGCCGCGCGCTATGGTGCCCGGCTCACGGCGCTGCTGGCCGCCCTCTGTGCCGCGTCAGGTCTGCTGCTGCTCGCCTGTGCCGCGTCGCCGCTGCTGCTGGCGACCGGGCTCTTTGTTGCCGGATTAAGTTCCGGTCTGGCTTCGCCCGCGCTGGCCGCGGCGGTCAGTGAGCGGATCCCGGCGGATGCCCAGCCACGCATCAACACCCTGATCAATGCCGGAACCAGCGCGGGCATTATCCTGACCGTGGTGATTCTCAGCGTGCTGCCCGGTGGCTGGCGGAGTGCCTGCCTGCTGTTCGCCCTGCTGTCGCTGGCCTGCCTGCTGCCGGTGATGCGCGTGCTGCCCGCCTGTGCGTCGGGTCGCGCCGCCAGCACGCGTCGCGGCTACCGGCATCTGTTCCGTCGCGCCATGCTTCGGCTGACGGGCATTGCGCTGATGTCGGGTCTGGCCAGCGCGGCCTGGTGGAGCTTCGGCTCTGCACTGCTGCGCCAGCATGTCGGCGTGGATGCAGAGACCGCCCGGTTCCTCTGGCTGGTCGCTGGCGGCGCGGGCATTCTGGGTGCCGCAACCGGCCCGCTCGCGGCCCGTATCGGGCTGAACGGCGTGTACCGGCTGTCACTGTGCGGAATGGCACTGCCGTTGCTGGTGCTGGCCTTCAGCCGGGGTGAATCCGGCGGGTTACTGATTGCGGTGGCCTGCTGCGGCGCGGGATATGTGACCCTGTCGGGCGTGCTGCTGGTGTGGGGCGCACGCGTCGTCGCTGCCGATCCGGCCACGGGCGTCGGCGTGCTGTTTTTTATGCTGGCTGTGGGTCAGGTGGTGGGGTCGCTGCTGTTTGGTCAGCTCTACGCCGGGCTGGGTGCCGTCACGGCACTCACGCTGTTTGCGCTCAGTGCCCTGCTGTTGCTGTTTATCGTCCCCGCCCGGACGAGCGGCGCGTCAGATAACTGAGCGGCGTCAATAAACGCGTTAAGGCTGCGTGACGACTCGTTAAAACGTCACTCCGCCTGACCGTATCCGATATATCGGCCCGACGATGGATGCGAAATATGCTGGCGCGGTCTCTGTCCCGCTGAATAAAAGAGATAACGTAAATCAGATCGCCCGGATATTTTTAACCCGCGGATTCACTTTTTGCTGAAGAAGATCTTCTTCGGGTCCCAGATAATAAGGCACCGCACACTGCCGGCCATCTTTAGTAAATATAATCTGGTTATCATGCAGGAATAACGCCGTGAAATGACCCAGCACGACGCCATTTAATTCAAAGCAATGATTTCTGGCCGCACGCAGCCCCTGCTGACTATTCAGAAAATCAACGAATCGCAACACGCTGCGCCTCCTTATAATATATTCGCCTGACCGGAACCGCAGAGATAATAGCCGCAACCCGGACCGGGATCATCCGGCGGCCGTTTTTTTCAGAATAGACTTATCACGGATTCATTCATGCTGTTTATCCGGCCTAACCGTTTCCTGGCGATCGCCAGCCCGCCTCCCGGCTGGCGCGGCTGTTATAAAAAAATCGCAGACTTTCATATTTGTATTGCGTCCTCCGCCCGCCCGCTATAACGTTGCTTTTCAACCCTGTGCAGCATGTCGGAACCTCATACAAACGTGGAAATTTTTGATGCAGATCGTCGTCACATCGCAGCGATTCAGCAGATCTATGCCTGGCATGTTCTGAACGGTACCGGCTCTTTTGAGACAGTACCGCCCGACGTCACCGAAATCGGTGAGCGGATGCAAAAGATTCAGCAGGCGGGCCTGCCCTGGTTTATCGCCGTCAGCGACGGCGTGGTATGCGGCTTCTGCTATCTGGCGCCCTACCGTCCCCGCCACGCCTACCGGCATACGCTGGAAGATTCGATCTATATCGATCCCGGCTTTCAGCAGCGCGGCGTCGGTTCAGGCCTGCTGAAGCACGCTATCCGGTGGGCTGAGCAGGCCGGATATCGCCAGCTGATTGCCAATGTCGGCGACAGCGAGAATCGCGGTTCCATCGCGGTGCACCGTGCTGCGGGTTTTGAGACCACCGGCATCCTGCGCGCGGTGGGGTTCAAACAGGGACGCTGGCTGGATACCGTTTTTATGCAGCGGGCGCTGGGATTAGGCGACTCCGCGCTGCCGGCAGGCAGCGAAACGCCACTGTAACTGGAATGAACGCACCCGACCTCGTTCTCCGCAGGAGAACCTTCTGGTAAGGTGTGTTAACAAAAAATAAAAAATCCCGGAAACCGTTATGTTGTCGACAATCATCTATCGCAGCCACATTACTGAACATGTGAAGCTTGAGACTCTGGCTGATCTGGCGCGTAAAGCGAACAGTATCAACCGCTCATCAAGCGTCACCGGCATTTTACTGTTCAATGGCACGCATTTCTTCCAGCTGCTGGAAGGCCCGGAGGCAGCAGTCAAAGCGGTTTACAGCCGGATTTGCCGGGACCCGCGCCACCATAATCTGGTTGAGCTGCTGCGCGATTACGCGCCGTCGCGCCGCTTTGGTCACGTCGGCATGGAGCTGTTCGATCTGCGGCAGCATGACAAAGAGCGGGTGCTGGAAGCGGTTCTGGAAAAATGTACCAGTAAGTTTCAGATGACCTATACCGACCGGGCGCTGCAGTTCCTGCGTACCTTTGTCGAGGCACGGGAAAAAGAGAACTATTTTGAGATCCCCGCCGCCAGCAACTGGCAGTTCATTCGCGATCCGTCAGAACAGCGTGCAGGCGACGCGGCGCTGGTGGATGCAGATGCGATCACCTTCGCTTTCCAGCCCATCGTGGATCCCTTTGCCTGTGAAATTGTCTCGCTGGAGGCCCTGCTGCGCGGCCCGCGCGGGGAATCCCCGCTCGACTATTTTGCCCGGCTGACACGCGATGAGCTTTATCTGGTCGATCTGAGATCGAAAAAGAACGCTTTTGCTCAGGCGCAAAAGCTGGGCATTGAGGGAATGACGCTGTCGATCAATCTGCTGCCGATGACCCTGGTCACCGTACCTGACGCCGTGTCCTTTTTGCTGAATGAGATTGCGGCGCACGGCCTGGTGCCGGAGCAGGTCATGGTGGAATTCACCGAGAACGAGATTATTTCCCAGCCTGAAGCCTTTGAAGCCGCTATCAGGCAGCTGAAGGCCGCCGGTATCAGCCTGGCGCTGGATGATTTTGGTGCCGGGTTTGCCGGGCTGTCGCTGCTGACCCGCATCCAGCCAGACAAGATCAAGATCGACCGCGCCATTATCTCGGATGTGCATAAAAGCGGCCCCAAACAGGCGATCATTCATGCCATTCTGAAGTGCTGCGCCTCACTGGAGATTGGCGTGATCGCCGAAGGCATCGAACAACCGGAAGAGTGGATGTGGCTGGAAGCGGCCGGTGTGACGCAGTTCCAGGGGTTTCTGTTCTCTAAACCGGAACTCAATGGCATCGGGGCGGTGGCCTGGCCGGAGCTGAACTGACCCCTGCGATTTGGATGAATTTATCATCACCCGCCTTGCTGGATCATCCGGCCGCTGCTAAATAATTAACAGCGCCGGAAGATCATCTTTCTGTCATCTTCCCGCGGCAGAGTCAGTTATTACCCCATCAGTGATTAAATGTTTAGCAGTCAGATGTTCAGTGTTTAGGCCAGCGCAACGCGCCATGCGTGCGACGTGACTCCAGGGACAGCATTTGAGGAACTGAATGAAGCAGATTATCCGTGGTGATAAAGAACCCGCCCATATCCTGGCAGCGACCCGTGCGCTCGAAGCGCACTACTCCCGCTACGGGGAAGGAAATAAGTACCATCCCATTATCTACTCCATTGCCTACCGCAGCCGCTTCTATCAGGTTGAGGTGATCACCCGCCGGGAAACCATGGTGGCCACGGTCATCACCGGCGTGCGCAAACTGTCGCATCTCTCCGGTGCCGCCTGACGGTTCTTTACCTGCCGGGGGCGGATAGCCCCCTTTCTCCGCCTATCGCCGGTAGAGTGAATTAGCCGGATAGATGGCCCCAATCACGCTTTTCTCCCGTGCGCCGGTCACGGCGGGCAGATTGCCCGGCAGCCCGGAAAGCGTGCGGAACGCCAGCCAGGCAAACGCCAGCGCCTCCATATCATCACCGCTCACGCCCGCGCTGTCGGTCGTGGTCACCTCGGTTCCCGGAAGATGCGCCGCCAGTCGCGCCATCAGCAGCGGATTGCGGCCGCCGCCGCCGCACACCAGCAGCCGATCGCAGCCATCATTGAGTAAGACCTGGCGGGTAATGGTGATCGCCGTGAGCTCGACCAGCGTAGCCTGCACATCCTGCGGAGCCAGTCCGGGGAAGTAGCGCAGATGCTGCTCCAGCCAGCCCAGATTGAAATGTTCACGGCCGGTGCTCTTCGGCGGCGGCAGCGCAAACCAGGGCTCACGCAACAGCGCTTCCAGCAGCGCCGGGATCACCGTTCCGCTGCGGGCCCACTGCGCATCCCGGTCATAGGGCTGTGCCTGATTTCGCCAGATCCAGGCGTCCAGCAGCATGTTGCCGGGACCGGTGTCAAAACCGCGTACCGGCTGCCCCGGGATCAGCAGCGAGAGATTAGCGATACCGCCAATGTTCAGCACCATGCGGCGTTCGGTGGCATCCATCAGCAGCGCCTGATGGAAAGCGGGCACCAGCGGCGCGCCCTGCCCGCCCAGCGCCATGTCGCGTCGGCGGAAGTCGCCTACCACCGTGACGCCGGTCGCCGCGACGATCTGATTCGCATCCCCAATCTGCAGCGTGTTGGGCGCCTCGCTCTGCGGTTCATGCCAGACGGTCTGACCGTGGCAGCCAATCGCCATGATATCGCTGGCCTCCAGCGACTCACGCTTCATCAGTGTCACCACCGCCTCAGCAAACAGCTGACCAAGACGGGTATCGAGCTGACCGAGCTGCGACAGCGTCAGCGACTGCCCCTGGCAGATCCCCAGAATTGCCTGGCGCAGCGCGGGGGGCATCGGATGGCAGTAGCTCGCCTGCTGCGCCACCATATTTTCATCGATGGCGGCCAGCACCACATCCACTCCATCCAGGCTGGTGCCTGACATTACCCCGATATAGCGTCCTGATTTCATAGCCATTCCTTACTCCCGGCGGGATGTGCAATTCGTCTGCGGCTAGCCTGACAAATAATGATCGCTAATTCTATGATTAATTGATTTTAATCCAATCGTGCTAACCGATAACCTCACGCAACCTTTTTTCATTCCTGATTGAATTATTGTTGTGCCTGAATAGTCTATGCTTCGTCCAACCGTGTTTTGTCCGGACTGGGATTAATTTGCCAGGTTTCTGTCTTATACTGAGAGCAGGATACAGCGATAAACGTGGCGCCTTCTCGACTAAAGGAGTTTCAAATGATTAAGCGTGTAATTGTGGTCGCTCTGACCGGTATGATGCTGGCAGGTTGTAGCAATACCAGTACGCTGTCGGGTGACACCTACAGTGCCAGCGAAGCCAAGCAGGTGCAGAGCGTTTCATACGGTACGTTAGTTTCTGTTCGTCCGGTGAAGATTCAGGGCGGCAGTGACAGCAACGTGATCGGGGCTATCGGCGGTGCCGTGCTGGGTGGCTTCCTGGGTAACACCATCGGTGGCGGTGCCGGTCGCAGCCTGGCGACAGCCGGTGGTGCCGTACTGGGTGGCGTAGCCGGTCAGGGCGTGCAGGGCGCACTCAATAAAAGTGATGGCGTCGAGCTGGAAATCCGTAAGGA
>Ga0157360_1000070_pt1 | contig 57597 bp, 58 predicted proteins | sample AttlaeALBM1_FD_111483 | JGI IMG/M metagenome (GOLD analysis project Ga0157360, IMG submission 111483) | Fungus gardens microbial communities from leaf cutter ant in Ribeirão Preto, State of São Paulo, Brazil - Atta laevigata ALBM1 | ecosystem: Host-associated > Fungi > Mycelium > Unclassified ...
CACCGAGAGCCTGTCCGAAAGTGGACAGCAACTCCTGTGCCATCCATCCGGAACGCAGGAGCCAGTTGCACTGCGTGCAGTAGCGGATCGAAACGCGCGGTGCTGTAGAGGACATGACGGTCTCCTGCTGAGCATGGGTATTTTCGGGCATCATGACACACTGGGAAGCGTCTGCCAGCCAACAGGCGCGCCATGGAACATTCACAAAGAAACACTTTCCGATCTTCCTCACGGAACATTATGAAGGCGGACTGTCTTTTCAACTCTGTGAGAGCCTCTCCCGCATGATTACTGCCGCTCGTCTGTCTGTCACGCTTCTGATGTGCACAACGCTTCTCGCAGCCTGCACAGTGTCGTCCCCTCATGTTTTGCCGGAAACGGCTATTCCGGATGCAAGGCTGGTGCTTCCGTCGCCACCGGCTCCAGGCAGCGCGGCACAGGCAGATGACGATCAGGTTTTTCATGAAACACGCGCTCTGAAGGACACACCGCGCTGGGCGTTGGCTCAGCGGGATGCCGATCTGGAGGTACCGCACCTCGTGCGGGATTTCTCTTGTGCGGTCGGATACACGCTAGATCTTTCGAAAGCGCCTCATCTGGTCAGTGTGCTGAAGCAGATGGAAAACCCGATCGTTCACCGGACGTCAGAAGCCAAGCACTACTGGCATCGGACGCGCCCGTTTGTCGGAACCAACCTCCCCATCTGTACGTCCCCCGAAGGGCTGGGTCTTCATTCGTCCTATCCGTCCGGTCACACGACGGCGGGATACGGCATGGCGCTCCTGCTGGCGCACCTGATGCCGGAGCATGCCACCATGATCCTGCAACGCGGACGTGTTTTTGGAGAAAGCCGGATCGTTTGTGGTGTGCACTGGAAGTCTGACGTTCAGTCCGGATTCCTGAACGCAATGTCTGAAATGGACACGCTGCTTGCTGCCCCGGAACTTCAGGATGATCTCGCCGCAGCCCGTGAAGAACTGCGTGCCATGAAGGGCGTGACATCTGCTCCGGATGCCGCTGAATGCGCAGTTGAGGCAGATGCCGCCGCGCACTCCATCCTCTCGGAGAAATAAAAAACCGGCAGAAGGCGTACGCGCTTTCTGCCGGATACTACTCGATCAGGGTATAGGTCAGGATGCTTTTTCTGCATCCTTGACCTGAGCGACGGGTGGCTCAGGGGCAACTGGTTTAGGTCGGGTGGCGCGTTCATTGGCTTCCATGAAGCGGTCCGCCAGAGACGTATAGAGCGGGCGTGGACAGACCATGCGTGAGACGCCGAACGCCAGGAAGGACGTGGCCAGAAGAGCCAGCGTGACCTGCTGGTTGTCGCACATTTCCATGACGATGATGGTCGCTGTCAGCGGAGACTGCGCCACGCCACAGAAATAGGCGACCGTCCCGAGAAGCACGACAGCGCCCGGCGTCGTATGCGGCAGGAACTGTTCGATCCAGCCACCGATGGCCGCACCAATGGCCAGCGAAGGCGCAAACATGCCGCCCGGAATGCCTGAGCAGTAAGACACCAGCATCGCCAGATATTTCAGCAGAAAGAACGAAGCTGGATAATGCTCTGTTCCTGCGAAAATGGCGCGGGCCTGTGCGTAGCCGGTGCCGTAAGTTGTACCTTTGGAAAACAGGCCGATGATGGCCAGAACCAGCCCGCAGGCAGCAGCAAAAGCAATTGGCCGTTGTCCGGCAAAGCGTCCGACCGGGCCAGGAAGGCCCCGTGACGCTTTGATGACGAGAGCCGCAAAGGTGCCGCCAGCCAGACCCCCAAGGATGCCGCATGTCAGCACGGCAATCCATGCCGTGCCAACCGGAATATCAACGTCGGCATGGCCGAAATAGGTATAATTCCCCAGCAGGGCGATGGCCGTGACACCGGAAACTACAACAACCGTGAGTGTGCGGCCGGACGTGCGCTGCTCGAAGGAGTGAGACAATTCTTCAATTGCGAAGACGATCCCTGCCAGAGGGGTATTGAACGCAGCAGCCATACCAGCCGCGCCCCCTGCAAGGATCATGCTGCGTTTGGCCGCGATATTAGATTGTCCGAGCAGGCGGGAAAAACCATGCATGACGGAAGCGCCGACCTGAACACTCGGGCCTTCGCGGCCAATGGACGCGCCGCAGATCAGTCCCAGGCAGGTCAGCAGGATCTTGCCCACTGAAATCTTGAGCGACAGAACCCGATCCACCACCGTGTAATTGTCGATGTGGAGGGTCGCAATTGTTTGCGGAATACCTGAACCCTGCGCGCCCTTGAAGAGCGTGCGGGTCACCCATGTGATGAAGGCCAGACCGGCTGGCGCCACAAAGAGCATAGCCCAGGGATGCCAGGCGATAATTCTGGACCGCAGATCTGCTGCCCCGTCGCCCATACGCGCAAAAAGGACAGCAATGACGCCAACAAGAACAGCGCCGATCCAGTAAATGACTGTACGGCGCCACTGCGTTGTTGTGGCCCGCGCGGAACGGCGCAGATGATGGATGCGGTCTTTACGGCGCAATGCGTGTTTGGAGGACAGATGCCCGGGAGGAATCGGTTTGGGAGCGGAGTCAGGAAGCTGGGGCGAAGTATCGGCCAATGGAAGACGTCCAGGAAGGAGTGTCGGGCAAGGGAAGATACGCCCGGTTCAGACCCGCGCGTTACAGTTCCGCTCCTGCCAGTCTTCGTCGCGCCGGGTCAAACAGTCTGAACCGATCAAGTAGAAAATCATTGGAATAACTGGAAAACCTGCCTCAGCCGCAGGGAAAGCTGAGTGCCAGATTACTCAGTGAGGTTTCCTTACATCTGGCGACGGATTGAAAGGGATCGTCTCGATGACGTGGCGTGCGTAACGCGGCGGATGTTATCGGGAAGCCGGCCTTAAAGCCCGGCAGTCCATCACATTCCCTGCGCGTCTAGGTGAGGGACCCATAAAGCGTGACCTGAATGCGTCCGATTGGGTTTTCTGCTGGCAGGGTTTGCACAAATGTCAGTCCGGCCCGCATGGGACCAACCGTATGGGACGAGGAAAGGCCGAGCCCGATACGGAACAGGTCGAAAAGACTGATCATAGCAAAAGGGTCCGGCCGTCAGGACAGGACCAGAACGCCTGAATGTTTGGCCTTGTCGGCAGGCTCGACGTGAATGTGAATGGAAGCACGTCCCAGTTCCTCACGCAGCGCGGCCTCGATGCTGTCGCAGATTTCGTGGGCGTCGTGCACACTCATTTCGCTGGGCACCACGAGGTGAAACTCCACGAAATGCAGGACGCCAACCTTGCGCATCCGCAGGTCATGCGCTTCCAGCGCTCCCGTTCCGCTGCTGGAGATGATGCCTTTTACGGTCTCAACCGTGTCAGCACCCGGCGTCTCATCCATCAGGCCGGACATGGAGATGCTCATCATGGAAAAACCGGCACGCAGCACGTTCAGGGCCACCAGCGCTGAGAGAACAGCATCCAGACGATCCCACTTCACCAGGGGGATAAGGGAGACGCCAATGATCAGCGCAACAGTCGTCCAGACGTCAGACTGTACATGTTCGCCCGCCGCCAACAGCGCCTGAGAAGAGTTCTTCCGGCCAAATCCAATCAGGACGCGGGCCCAGACGAGATTGACTACACCCGCCAGCGCGTTCAGGGCCACGCCCTGGAAAGGCGCATGAACCGGTATCGGATGAATCCAGTCATGCACAGCGACGACGAGAATGCCGAGGGCTGTCAGAACAACCAGAACGCCTTCAATGACCGCAGACAGGTATTCCGCTTTTCCGTGGCCGTAGGGATGATTATCGTCAGCAGGCAATGCTGCGATGGAAAGCGCCCATAGCGTTCCGACAGCAGCAATGACGTTCAGAATCGTCTCAATGGCATCCGACAGCAGTGCGTCAGAGCCCGAGACCCAGAACGCCGCATATTTGATGGCCAGAACCACCACGCTCACCCCGATGGAAGCGCGGGCAATCTTGATACGGGTCGAAGGCATGAAGGTCCTTAGCAGCAGGCCTGATGAAGATCGCAGGAGGCCGGGGTACTCTCGATCTGGAACGTGGGGTGGGAGATACCAAACTTCTCCCGCAGAATCACGCTGGCCTGTGTAATGATCTGTTCAGACGTCTGATGGGACGTTTCTTCACGCACAAGGTGAACGGTCAGTGCAGTTTCCGTCGTGCTCATGGGCCAGATATGCAGATGGTGCAACCCTCCGACGCCCGGCACGGCCAGAAGCGCCGTTTGCACATCCTCTGGCGTAATTCCTGCCGGAACACCATCCAGAGACAGGGAAACCGAACCTTTAAGAAGAGACCATGTCGCCACGATGATGGACGCCGACACAATGAGGCTGACAATCGGATCAATGATCTGAAAGCCCGTCCACGCGATCAAAAGCCCCGCGATGACCACCGCGAAGGACATCATGGCGTCTGATGCCATATGCAGGAACGCGCCGCGGATATTGAGGTCATTGGAAGCACCCTTCATGAAGAGGAGTGCCGTGACAGCATTGACCGCAATACCGACAAGCGCCACCCAGCTGACGGCCATGCCTTCTACCGGCGTATGGACAAAAAGCCGGACGATGGATTCCCAGATGATGCCGCCCGTGACCAGCAGCAGAACGGTTGCATTCACGAAGGCTGCCAGAATGGTGGAGCGGCGCAGACCGTAGGTGAAACGCGTGGTTGGCGCGCGTCGGGCCAAGCTTTCCGCCAGCCACGCCGCGCCCAGACCGAGAATGTCCGAAAGATTGTGACCCGCATCTGCCAGCAGGTAGAGCGAATGTGCCCAGACGCCCCAGAGTGCTTCGGCGATGACATAAGCCGTATTCAGTACAATCCCGATAGCGAACGCCCGACCGAAGCTGGCAGGCGCATGAACGTGCTGGTGACCGAACCCGAAACCATGGCTATGCCCGTCACAGGAATCGTGATCATGATCGTGGCTGTGATCGTGCCCGTCATGTGCGTGGTCATGCCCTTGTGCGTGATCGTGGGAATGGTCTGCGTGGTCATGCGTGCAGGCGTGATGGGATTCTGAGGTCATGTCCGGACAGGTCTGTGGCTGATGGAGAGAGCATACTGCATGTCCGTTCCTCAACCCAAGCAATGATCTGGCAAAGAGCAGAGAGCCTACCGGCTGGCCGCCGAAAGACACGTTTGTGTCTCTTTCACGTCAATAAAGATCCTCAACGCCCGCTGGACACATAGCCCGCCACGCCCCGTCGCCACCACAGCACCATCAGGGCCAGAAAGACGAAGCCCATGGCGGGGGATAGCAGCCCGAACCAGAGCGGCATCCCCAATGGGTCCGGATGGTTCAGCATGGCGAGGGCCGGGTAGTAGCAGACGGCGGAGAGCGGGAGCGCCCATGTCAGGAAACGCCGCAGCCATCGAGCGAACATGGTCAGCGGGTACTGTCCCGCTTCCACGCCGCCGTAAGTCAGGACGTTCACGACCTCCAGCCCTTCTACTGTAATAAAACACAGAGCAGCCTGACCGATCAGGATGCCGAGAAACATTACCGCTCCGCCCGCCACAGCCCAGGGTAGCAGCCAGACCGTATTCCACGAGACATGAGGCGAGAGCCAGAAACCCGCTCCCAGAACAAACGCGCCCTGAAGAAAACGACCGATCGGGCGCAGGCGAAGTTCATGCCCGAGCAGAAGAACCAACGTTGAGCGTGGGCGCAGGAGGAGTCGATCAAACGAGCCGGTCTTGACGTATTCGCTGCCAAACACATCAAAGCCACGACCAAGCGTTTCGGCTACTGAAAAAGAGACGTTCACCAGCCCATACAGAACGGCGACCGCTCCAATATCCCAGCCTGCAATGCTGCTAAACCTGTGGAACAGGCTCCAGATGCCGAAGAAACTCAGCAGCGTCGTGACGAAATTTCCGACAAGCTGAAGAGCAAATGTTCCGGGATAGCGAAGCTGTGCCTTGATCGAGGCGCCAGCCATCCGACGATAGAGCGTAAAGGCATTCATGCGCCCTGAACCTCCATCCTCGATACAGTGCGTTTCATCCAGAAACGCCCGATCATGGTCAGGGCCAGCAGCCAGAAACACTGGATCCCCAGAGCAGCCACAACGCCACCTGGAATGGGCATCCCCATGTAAAGTCGGATCGGAATATCCGAAATGCCCGCAAAGGGCTGGAGCAGCAGCAGTTCGCGCGCCCAGTCTGGATAAAGCGGAAGCGGCAACAACATGCCGGACATCAGAACCGCCAGAGGCGTTCCAACGGCGTAGGTGCCAAGGGGCGATAAGGTGCGAGCGGCGATGATGTTCCACCACATCACGATACTGGCTGAAATGAAGGCGCCCAGAACAAAGGACACCAGCGCCAGAAGGGCGGTTTCCAAGGACGCGGGCGGGGCGAGGCTCCAACCGTTCAGCCCAACGAGTGCCGCCAGAGGGCCGGCTATGACAGCCAGAAGCACGGCACGCGGAACCGCATTGCCCAGAAGACGGGCGAGGGAAGCGGAGAGCCACCAGTTCCACAGGTCAACCGGGCGAAGCAGATCATAGACAATAGCCCCACTCTTTGCGGCCTCGCCAATCGCGGGCAGGCAGCCAAGCGGGAGCAGCGTGAAAAATGACTGCTGAATCCAGGTGTAGGTCATGGCCTGACGCAGCGTCATCGGCGCATTCACGTCGGGCGCATGGTGATACACGGCGGCATAGGCCATCAGCGAAATCGCCCCGAACCACATCTGCGCCACAAGTCCGGCCAGAACAGCGAGGCGATAGCGCAGACCGATTTTCCATTGCAGGACGAAGGACGTCACATACGGGCGGATCGTCACGAGGCGTGATCCGCGTAGAAGCGGGTAATGATTTCTTCAATCGCCGGGCGGCCAATCCGCAGATCCCCCAGATCCGGTAATGTGGAGAGGTGCGCGACAAGGGCCGGAGCGGGAAGGCGCTGCGGATCGAACGTGATAGTCACGCTGCGTGTTCCGCGCTCGGTTTCCACAGCGCCGTCTGGAAGGAACAGTTCCGGCGGTGGCCCCGTGAAATCCGCTTCCAGAATACGCTCGGAGAGTGTTGTGGCCTGAAGTGCCTCAAACGGGCTGTCCGCCAGAATGCGCCCGTGTCCGATGACGATAACCCGGTCTGCCAGAGCTTCAATGTCATGCATGTCATGGGTTGTCAGAAGAACCGTCGTGCCCCGTTCCCGACGCAGATCCCGCACGAACGCACGCACTGCCAGTTTGGACGGCGCATCCAGCCCGATCGTCGGCTCATCGAGAATGACTACATCCGGATCATGGATCAGGGCCGCTGCGATCTCAGCCCGCATCCGCTGTCCCAGCGATAACTGCCGGACGGACTGGTCCATGATGCCGTTCAGATCCAGCGCCTCCGCCAGTCGGTCCCGGTTTCGTCTGAAGCGCTCTGGCTCCACGCTGTAAATATCGCGTAGGAGCGCCAGTCCTTCCGCAACCGACAGGTCCCACCACAGCTGCGTCCGCTGGCCGAACACGACGCCAATGCGCGCGACATGGGCAATCCGGTTCTCCCACGGGACCAGATTCCCAACGCGTACCGTGCCGGAGGTGGGACGCAAAATACCGGATAGGATCTTGATGGCCGTGGATTTCCCTGCACCGTTCGGACCAATAAATCCGGCAATTTCGCCAGATGGAACCGTGAAGGAAATACCGTCCAGCGCCGTGATTTCACGCGTCTTTCCACGCCAGCTTCCGCCATCGCGGACCTGATACGTCTTGCGGAGGTCACGGACCTCAATCGCTGCGGCAGTCTTCATGGATGAACGCGGTCCCTGACAGGCAATATCGCCAACAGTTCTGAGGCAGCTTTGCCTCTCCGGCAAGTGGGTGACAGGACTGCGTGTCGTTACCACCTATTACCCACAGTCCTTCTGCATGCAGTAAGAGGGAGTCCGTCTTTTGAAACCCGATCGTCAGGATGATCTCATGGCTGGTAAACGTATTCTCATGCTCGCAGGTGATTTCGTTGAAGATTACGAAATCATGGTGCCATTCCAGATGCTGTTGATGGTTGGGCACAAGGTGGATGTGGTGTCTCCGGGCAAGAAGGCCGGCGAGCAGGTGGCAACGGCCATCCACGATTTTGAAGGCCATCAGACCTACACCGAAAAGCGTGGCCACAATTTCACGCTCAACGCCACCTATGCGGGCACGAAAGCGGATGATTACGATGCGCTGGTCATTTCGGGTGGTCGTGCGCCTGAACAGCTCAGCACCGATGAGACCGTGCTGGACCTGATCCGGGCATTCGTGACGGCTGACAAGCCGATTGCTGCCGTCTGCCTTGGCCCGCAGCTTCTCGCCGCTGCGAATGTCATTTCCGGTCGCAAGGTTTCTGCCTATCCCGCCTGTCGTGCCGAAATGATCCTGGCAGGCGCAGACTATCAGGCGATTGCGATTGATGGGGCTGTGACGGATGGTAAGCTCGTGACCGCCCCAGCGTGGCCGGCACATCCAGCATGGATCAGCCAGTTCCTGAAGGTTCTGGGCACGAAGATCGAAGCCTGATTTATCCGCAGGGAAAGACCCGCCATGTGTGAACTCTATGTCCGTGCCGACCCGATCTTTTACGAAAGCCGGACGCGGTCTTTGCGGATCCATGGTGTTGTCACCACGATCCGGCTGGAGAACATGTTCTGGGATGTCTTGACGGAAATTGCCGCAGCCGATGGCATGACCGTCAACCAGCTCATCACGAATCTTTCGGATGAAATTCTGGAGCTTCGGGGCGAGCTTCCCAATATGGCGTCTTTCCTGCGGGTCAGTTGCCTGCGCTATCTGGACCGGGAGCGGCGACCTCAATCTGCTTCGGGGTCTGTGGCTGTTCAGCCCGTTCCGTTACGAAAGGTGGGATAAGCCGGGGCGTCGCAGTAAAGAGGCATTGGCGGACCGGGGCGCAAAATCGTAGAGAAGGGATATGACGACTCCTTCTTCTCCGCAGGACCAGCGCCCCACTGGTCATTCAGGCAGCTTTGGCCGTGCTGAAAAAGCAATGGAACGTGCTTTCTTCGCGACGCGCTGGATTGCAGCACCGCTTTATTTCGGCCTGACCATTGGGCTGCTGCTGGTGGCCTTCAAATTCTTCCAGCAGCTTCTGGGCCTTGTTTTGAAAGCCACAGGGCTAGACTTTGACGACGTTTTTGTAGGCGTGCTGGATCTGATTGATCTGGTCCTGCTGGCCAACCTGCTGCTGATCGTCATGTTCTCGGGATACGAGAACTTCGTCTCTCGCCTCGATATCCGTCATCATGAAGATTATCCGGCCTGGATCGGTCATGTGACGTTCGGGGATATCAAGATCAAGCTCATGGCGTCCATTGTCGCCATGTCCGCTATCCATGTGCTGGCTGATTTTATCCGCGTGGATGATACGTCCACGCGTGCTCTGGAGTGGAGTGTCGGGATTCATCTGGCCTTCGTCGTCTCTGGAGTTCTGATGGCCATCATGGATCGCATCATGGAAGGTTCGCCGGATACGCATCACGCTGACCCGCAGCCAGAGACCGCCCAGAATAAAGAAAAGCACGACGCATGATCCGCCTGACAGAACTGCGCCTGCCGCTGGAGCACCCGGAAGGTGCGCTCCGGGAGGCAGTCCTGACGCGCCTGAATATTCCGTCCGACGCTCTTAAAGATTTCACGATCGCCCGTCGCGGCTATGATGCTCGCAAGCGTGGTCATATTGTTCTCGTGTACAGCGTCGACTGTGACGTTGCGGATGAAGCGGCTGTTCTGGAGGCCCATGACGGCGATCAGCACGTTCGTCCAACACCTGACACGACCTATCATCTTCCCAAGGCGACGTTGCCAGAAGGTCTGCCCCGCCCCGTTGTCGTTGGGGCTGGCCCATGCGGAATCATGGCAGCTCTGACCTTGGCACAGGCGGGCCTCAAGCCGATCATCATCGAACGCGGCAAGGATGTCCGTTCCCGGACGGTGGACACGTTTGCCCTGTGGCGCAAATCTGTTCTGACGCCCGAAAGCAATGTGCAGTTCGGTGAAGGCGGGGCAGGCACGTTCTCGGACGGCAAGCTCTATTCCGGCGTGTCCGATCCGCGAAACCTTGGGCGTCGCGTTATTGAAGAGTTCGTTCGCGCGGGAGCGCCGGAAGAGATCCTATACGTTTCCAAGCCCCATATCGGCACGTTCCGTCTCGTCTCGATGGTCATGTTCATTCGTGAAGAAATCGAACGTCTGGGCGGGGAGTACCGGTTCGAAACCCGTGTTGAGGGTTTCGAAATGAAAGGTGAGGGAACAGAACGCCGTCTGCGGGGGCTTCATCTTTCAACAGGCGAAACACTGCCTGCCGAGCGTGTGATTCTCGCTGTCGGGCACTCAGCGCGCGATACATTCGAAATGCTGCGTCAGGCCGATGTCGCCATGGACGCCAAGCCGTTCTCCATTGGGGTCCGGATCGAGCATCCGCAGTCCGTTATCGATACGGCCCGTTTCGGGTCCTATGCGGGGAACGAAATTCTGGGTGCGGCGGATTACAAGCTGGTGCATCACGCCTCCAACGGGCGTTCGGTCTATTCGTTCTGCATGTGCCCCGGTGGACAGGTCGTGGCGGCAACATCCGAAGTTGGGCAGGTCGTGACCAACGGCATGAGCCAGTATTCTCGCGCGGAGCGTAATGCGAACAGCGGCATTGTCGTGGAAGTCACACCGGAAAAAGACTTCCCGGATGACGTTCTGGGTGGCGTTGCATTCCAGCGGAAATGGGAAAAGGCGGCATTCGTAGCGGGAGGCAGCGATTATCGCGCTCCTGCCCAGCGGGTTGGTGACTTTCTGGCTGGCCGCCCGTCCACGACCCTGGGCGATGTTGTCCCGTCCTATCAGCCAGGCGTGACCCCAACTGATCTGACGCTGTGTCTGCCAGATTTCGTCTGCGAGGCCATTCGTGAAGCGCTGCCGCGCTTCGAGCGTAAGCTGAAGGGCTTTTCAATGGAAGATGCGGTGATGACGGGCGTTGAAACCCGTACCTCATCCCCGATCCGTCTTCAGCGAGACAGGGACGGACAAAGCCCGACCCTGCGTGGTCTGTTCCCGGCTGGCGAGGGTGCGGGTTATGCTGGCGGCATCCTGTCCGCCGGGATTGATGGCATCCGCACAGCGGAATGGCTGGCAGCGTCTCTTTAAGACGCTGCCTCTTCATCACCTTCCATGGTTTCGCCCGGAAGGTTCTTCGGCTGAAGCAGGGCAATACCCGCCGTCACGGCACTTGATCCCACCACGAAAGCTTCGGCCGTCAACGGCAGCGTAATCGGCGTCCGTCCGATGCCCGGAATGATCCATCCAGCGATACCCTGCCCGATGGAGCCAAGGGCATAACCCAGTCCCATTCCGAAGCTGCGTGTTTCGGACGGGAAACACTTGGCCAGATAATGCGGAACAAGTGCGAAAATCCCGGAAGCGGCAGCACCCATGATGAAAGCGGCCGTCAGCAGCATGTTCCATGATGGAGCACTCAGGAACGGCCAGATTGTCAGCACGACAATGGCGATCGCACCGAGCATGACTTTCAGGTCACCGAAGCGTTCGGCCAACCATCCACAAAGGATTTTTCCGCTGAAAGACCCGATGCAATAGAGCGTAATCGGGATGAAAACGTCCTGCGGTGTCAGATGATGGGAACCGCGCAGGATGGTGGGGTAAAACGTGTAAATGGCCGCCTTCTGGAATTCCAGAAAGCCCATGAAGGCGATGGCCTGAATCGCGCCTGCATCCAGTCGAAACCGGACCTTTGGAAGCGGCTGTGTCGGCGTTCGGGCCTGTCCCGCCGCACGCTCCGCGCGATTGCGGAGCCAGACGGGGCTTTCTTTCACGCCGACCCGGATGAATATGGCCAGAAGTGCTGGAGCCAACCCGATGAAGAACAGCATCCGCCAGCCATAATGCGGCAGGATCAAAGCCTGCGCCCCGGCCGCTGCAAAATAGCCGACCTCATAGCCGGACATCATGAGGGCAGACGCCATTGGGCGTGTCCAGGCGGGAACGCTTTCCATCAAAAGGGCTGCCGAGGCGGTCCATTCGCCGCCAAAGCCGATCCCGAACAGGAACTGTACGATGCCAAGCATCAGCAACCCGTGAGACAGACCCGTCATGGCGGAAAATACGCCGAACCAGACAACTCCCACCATGAACGCCAGACGACGCCCATAACGGTCTGCCAGCCAGCCCCAGCTTGTATTGCCGATGGCACGGCCAATGGACTGTGCTGTCAGAATCATACCCAGGGCACCGATGGTGCATCCGAATTCATGGGCAATATCTGGCAGCGTGAACATCAGGGACGTCTGATCAAAGGCGTCGAGAAACCATCCCAGAAAAGAGGCAAATGTGACCTGCCAGTAGGGGAGGAGAGCCTTGAGAGAACTGCGGGAAGACGTGTTCGGGGCGGAGCGATAAGAAGCATCCGTCATCAACAATGTCCTGACAGGCAGATTGAACCTGCGCGCTTGAAGGAAGTGGCACGGAAAATCCGCAAGGATAAATCGGTAACAGATTTGTCCTGATTGGGCGAACGAAGAATGAGCCTTGAGAGTTCCGGCAGGATTCACTGGAATCACACGGTAAAGTGAGCAGAAAACGCGGGCTGTTAAGGGAAAATTAGGGGTGTGGCGTCATTTTCCTGTCTGGATAGAACAGGAGATGTCCGAATTGGATGATGTAGGACAGGAGGTCAGTTACGGGACGGCAACGCCTCGTGGCCTGGAGATGGCAGGAGAGACCAAAAAGAACCGGCTGGAAAGCAGTCGTTCTGTGGCCCCTGTTTCTCCACCCAGCGCTGGCATGTTTGCCACAACCCTGCGCAGTCGTCGTGCCCGCCAGAAAAGTGCTCTGCCGCCCTTAAGGTGGTTGCCACGCATGACGGGAAGCCGCGGCGGTATGGAGAAGCTCATTGGGGCGCAGGTTGATATGAGCCAGCTCTGGCTGGCCATTCCAAGACGCACCGTCCGTCGAAGCCGTCGGAAATCACTGGACCAGCAGCAGCGGGAGTTTGACCTTGAACTCCTTCAGGCAGCATGTGCCCAGGCCGCAACATGGCCGGACGACATGCGACTGATGGTCTCTCTGGAAGATGATCAGGCGCCGGATGTTGCTTTCAACAAGCGGCTGAATGACGTTCTGGAACAGACGGGTTTTCCTGTTTCCCGTCTGGATCTGGTTTTTCAGGAAAGCGGCATTGGCCAGACCGAACGGGAAGTCTGCTACACGCTCGCCTCGCTGCGGGACCGGGGAGTGCAGATCTTTACGAATGGCTTCGGAGCAGCAACGTCCAGTCTCACGCTTCTACGCGAACGTGCCATCAGCGGTCTGCTGGATGGGGTTCAGTTTGATGCATCTATTCTGTCAGCGTCCAGCCTCTCCTGGTCGTCGACGGGGACGGTGCCGGAATTGGACGAAGGAGCAGTATCCTTTTTCCGGGCTGCTCTGGATGCGGTCAAGGCACTTGGTCTGCATATTCGGGCGACAGGAGTCGATACGCAGGCTCAGTTGGATTTCGTGCAGAAAGCCGGATGCGTGGAAGCCTCCGGCATGGCGTTATCGCCTGCAGAAACCACAGCACAGATTACCGAGCGTTTTGTGGGCATGGAGGGCAGGGGACGCCGACGCAGGCTGAGTCGAACGGCAGAAGGACTATGAAGAATGACAGCAGGCCGTACTTTGGCCTGCTGTCATGCGCGCGGATCAGATTTTACACTGGTACTGAAACAGGCGTTCAGGATCGACGCGCAGGAGATTGGCCAGCATGGGCAAAACTCCCGTCAGGGCATTCTCAATGGCTTCAAGTGACTGGCCGGTCTGATCGGCAATGTAATTGAGATGCTTCTCACCCATCAGGGTCTCAACTTCCTCTGGCGTGAGAGGATCTGATTCAGAGTTGCGAATTTCACTCACGCGCGTTGCCAGATGACAGTCTTCACGCATCAGTCGGATGGTGACTTCCGTCAACCCTGATCTGTCCATGCTGGCATTGCTGAGCCAGTCGCCAAAACGGACGAACAGGGATGTTTCTTTCTGGCCTTTGGTTTCGGTGGTGGTTGTCATGACCTGTACTCCTCAACAAGGGAGGGACTGGCCGCATCCGGAGGGACTTGGCCCTGCATTGACAACGCATGAAGTGCGGTTTCGTAGCATGGGGCGGAACACACCTTTGCGTGATGTTTTCGCCCCATTTTGATTAGTCGAGCGGCCCGCTTTCAACCAGAACGATCTCCGCATCTTCTTTCGCAGTCATAACAATGCGTTCCACGTCCGTCAGGGCTGCTCCGTCTCGTGTTGCGACGGTCTGGCCTTCGATTTCAAGGCTGCCTGTTGCCGGCACGAGGTAGGAAAAATTCTCCCGGCTTGTTTCAAACGTCACCGTTTCACCAGCTTTTAAAGTCACTCCCAGAACGCGGGCTTCAGCGCGGATCGGCAAAGCGTCGTCACCCTTGAAACCGGATGCGAGGGTTACAAAGCGTCCGTTGCGGTCGTTTTTCGGGAAAGGCCGTGTTCCCCAGCCAGGCGTGCCCCCTGTTTCATTGGGAATGATCCAGATCTGGAACAGTGTTGTGTCTTGGGTTTCCTTGTTGAATTCCGCATGGGTGATACCGCTGCCCGCGGACATGACCTGAACATCGCCAGCTTCCGTGCGCCCTTTGTTTCCCAGACTGTCCTCATGGGAAATGGCACCGGTGCGGACATAGGTGATGATTTCCATGTCCTTGTGTGGATGCGCGCCGAAACCGGTTCCGCCCTCGATCCTGTCATCGTTCCAGACACGTAGGCGTCCCCAGTGCATGCGGTGACGGTCCATGTAGCCAGCAAAAGAAAAGTGATGCCGGGCGTCCAGCCAGCCGTGATTGGCGTGCCCAAGCGAAGAAAAGGGTCTGATGTCGAGCATGGTGTGCTCCTGTTGGTTGGTTCTGACTTCCAACATGGGGCTAGGACAAGGTAAAGAAAATGGAACTGATGGAAATATAAAGTTTCCAAAAACGTCATGAAAAAGAGCTCTTATGCTTCCTGATCTCGAAGGCTGGGCCGTCTTCGCCCGTGTTGAAGAAAGCGGTTCGTTTGCTTCCGCAGCCCGGTCACTCGGGCTGTCCGCACCGACTGTGTCCAAAGTCATTGCCCGACTGGAACACCGGTTGAAAGCAACGCTCTTTCAGCGCAGCGCGCGCCATCTTTCTCTCACGTCAGCCGGTATTTCCTGCCTGGAACGCGCGCGACGCATGCTGGCAGACGGGGAATGGCTGGAAGCGGAATTGCGGGAGGGGGTAGCCAATCCACGCGGGACAATCCGGCTTGCGGCGCCTATGGGGTTCGGTCTGGATATGCTGGGGCCGGTTCTCCCTGCATTTCTGGAGCGTTATCCGGAAATTTCCATGGATATTGATCTGGATGATCGGACTGTGGATTTGTTGGGTGGCCGCTTTGAAGCGGCAGTACGTATTACGCCGGGCGAATTGCCTCCGGTCTCTAGTGGAGGGGCGCATCTTCTGTGCCGGTCCATGATGAGGTTGGTCTGTTCGCCAGAGTTGAAAGCGAGACTCGGGGCTCCAGAGACTCCTGACGATCTGTCAGGCAAAGCTGGACTGCTCTATGCGAATGCCGACCTTCCGGATCTGTTGCGGCTTAAGCACCAGAATGGTGAACAGGCGTCTGTGCGATTGCATGGGCGAATGACGGTCAACAGTGGTGACATGCTGCTCCCTGCGCTCAGAAACGGCACAGGACTGGCACTTTTGCCGGATTTCATGCTGCGGAAAGATCTGGATGCAGGCCGCCTGGTTGAGGCTTTGCCTGGGTGGCAGGGAAACGTTCTGTCGGTCTGGTTCATGGTCGTTGGGTGTGGTGCGACACGCCAGCAGATGCCTGCACGACTACGCGTTCTGCTGGCCTATCTGGAGCGGGCCCTTGGCGGAAAGATTTCACAGGATTACAGTGCCGCGCAGGAGAAAACGCGATGAATTATGATGCGATGTTCCAGTCCGCTCTGGACGGTCTGCGTGCTGATGGCAGCTACCGTTACTTTGCGGAACTCGAGCGCCGGTCCGGCAATTTTCCGAAAGCCTATCATCATGGGCTCGGTCGTGACGTCACAGTGTGGTGTTCCAACGATTATCTCGGCATGGGACAGCACCCGGAAGTTCTCAAGGCGATGCATGATGCCCTGGATGAGACGGGTGCAGGCGCCGGCGGAACGCGCAATATTTCCGGCACCAACCACTATCATGTGGAGCTGGAAAAAGAGCTGGCGTCCCTGCACGGCAAGGAAAGCGCGCTGCTGTTCAACTCGGGCTACCTGTCCAACTGGGTCACGCTGGGAACGATTGCAGGCCGTCTGCGGAACTGTGTGGTTCTGTCTGATGAACTGAACCATGCCTCAATGATTGAAGGCATCCGTCATTCCCGCGCTGAAAAGCAGATTTTCCGTCACAATGATGTTGAAGATCTGGAGCGTCGCCTGAAAGAACTCCCGGCGGATGTTCCGAAGATCATCGCGTTCGAGTCCGTCTATTCCATGGATGGCGATATCGCTCCCATCGAAGCCTTCTGTGATCTGGCCGACAAGTACGGCGCCATGACTTATCTTGATGAGGTTCATGCCGTTGGCATGTATGGCGATCATGGGGCGGGCGTGGCTGAGAAGATGGGCCTGTCCCATCGTCTGACGGTTATCGAAGGGACGCTTGGCAAAGGGTATGGCGTTGTGGGCGGCTATATTGCAGCCTCCGCGCCACTTTGCGATTTCGTGCGCTCCTTCGGTTCAGGCTTCATTTTCTCTACGGCTCTGCCGCCGATGATTGCGGCGGGTGCTCTGGCGAGTGTGCGTTATCTCAAGCGCAGCAGTGCCGAGCGTGAGGGGCAGCAGCGTGCGGTTGCCTATCTGCGTGCGGCGCTGGACAAGGCTGGCATCCCGCATGTTGGCAATCCGAGCCATATCGTGCCGATTATGGTGGGCGAGGCTGAGCTTTGCCGCGATCTATCGGATGAACTGCTGAACCGGTTCGGTCACTACATTCAGCCCATCAACTTCCCGACTGTTCCGCGCGGAACAGAGCGTCTGCGTCTAACGCCGACGCCGCTTCACACTAATGAAGCCATTGATGAACTGGTTGAAGCCGTTTCCACGCTGTGGCGTGAGCGTCAGCTTAAGCGCGCTGTCGCTGCGTAAGCGGGCGGTTCAGCCGAAAAGGAAAAAGGCAGCCACATCGGGCTGCCTTTTTTTGTGTGTGGTGTCGGGGTCAGGCCTGAACATAAACCCAGGCTGTCCGGCCAGAGCGCAATGTGACTTCGACCCGCTTGTAGTCTGACACTTCATAGGCATCCGCGGCCCGCAGTTCTGCTTCCGTAATGCGGAAGACTTTCCCGGGAACCTCATCCGATGGGTTTTTGCTGGGAACGACCACAGGGTGGAAACGCTTTCCACTTGCACGCAGAACGGCGGGGTCCGTGATTTCTACCATGGAGGTTGTGTGGCCAGTCATGGCGTCCTCTTCTCCGTCCAGCAGGCGGCCGAATGAGGAAAGCTGCACCTCGTCCTGCTGAAGTGTGCCGTAGGAGAACAGGAGAACAGAGGCGGGTTCAGTCATGATGAGGTTCCAGTCATCAGGGATCAGATGCGCTTGTAGCCCTGCCAGAGTGCCGTGACGGGCTGGCCGTTTTCCTGTGGAGTCAGGGTGATGTAGAGGCCGTCAAGTTGTTGCAGCGGGAGGCAGTCATCGACTTCCATAAAATTGTCCCGATGCTGATGAGCGTATCCAACCAGTAGGCAGGTCTTGGCTTTGGCCTTTGCTTCCGCTTCGGAACTGGCAACCAGAAATGTGAAGGCGTGTTCTTCCTTCAGTTCACCCGGCGAATAACCGCCCATATTGATGAAATAGAGGGTTTTGTCTGAGGTAGGCTTGGTTGTGCTGAGTGTTACGGCATAGCCGTCTGTCCAGGACACTTCACCATAAGCGTCGACATGCAGGGAGTTCCGGATGCCAAACCAGCGCTCTCCAAGGGATGGATATGCGTCTTCCGGTTTTTCAGCGACGGCGAACTGAACGTCATGAACTTCGATATTCGCACCGGGGGCGTTTCCGCCCAGATAGAACACATACAGCTTCAAAAGAGTGTCTCCTTGGTTCCAAAACGTCATATCAGCTTTGTGCCGTAGAGATGAAGTCAGTCGGTCAGAGCTTTGAAAAGGATCTTTCCCATGGTGTCCGTGCTTAGAGTTGCTGCCCTTCTTGCTGTCCTTGTTCCTTTGGGAACTGCGTCTGCGCGGGATTATCAGACGCAGGACAGTTGTGACGGCTTCCCGAAGGTTTTTCTGAAGACGCGGCCCGGCCTGTGTGTGGGATTGGTCGCCAGTCATCTGGGATTTGCTCGCGGGGTTGCGACCATCGGGCATGATGTGTTCGTGCTGGATATGGGGGGCTGGCGAAAAGGCCAGGGCAGGTTGCTGCGACTAAAGCAGGATGGCCACGCCCCTGCGGAAGTCCTGCTGTCAGGACTCGATAAACCCAGTGCGCTGGTCGCCGGAGCAGATGGTGCACTCTATATGGGCGTGGCCGGACGGATCGTGCGCGTAGATCTGTCCGGGTCGAAACCCGAAATGCGGGATGTCGTTACAGGGTTGCCCGAGACGGGGAGGCATCCTCTGACGGCGTTGGCCTTTGCGCCGGATGGTCAGCTTTACATCAATATCGGATCGGCGACCGATCATTGTGAGACGCCTGACGACGATGCGCCCGACGCGCAAAAAGGCTGCCCTGAAACGGCACAAAATCCGCCACGGGCTAGTATTGTGAGCGTTCATCCGGGCTCAAAGCCCATTGTCTGGAAGGATGCAAAACTGGTCGCGACGGGTCTGCGCAACAGCATGGGATTGGCAGTGCTGCCGAATGGAACGCTGGTTGCGGCTATTAACGCACGGGACGCCATCAACAAGGCCGATCCCAATCTATCTGATACGGCATTGCCTCACGACACTTATGACGTGATCCGTCCGGGTACGAATTATGGCTGGCCTTATTGCTTCGATGACAATCTGCCCAGTCCGGAATACCCGCATCATGCCTGTGCAGGCATGGGAAAGCCTGCTTTGCTGCTCCCGGCTCATGCCGCGCCGCTTGGGTTGCTGGCTTATCAGGGAGACGCGCTTTCAGACCTGCAAGGACAACTTGTGCTGCCATATCATGGCTATCGGAAGACCGGTCATCGGATCATGACCCTGAAAATCAGCGCCAGTGGGGAGCCGATTGGTGTGCCCGAACCGCTGGTCTGGGGCTGGGAAGGGCGTACTCCGCTTTCTCCGGCGGGGGCTCCGGTCTCCGTTGCGGAAATGGCAGATGGCAGTCTTCTGGTGTCTGAAGATCACAACGGCACACTTCTGCGGATCGCGAAAAGTGATGCTCACGGGGAAACGCATTGACAGCATGACGTCAATGCGATGAGTGTTGCCCTCACCAGGGGGAGCTTCGCCACAAGAAGCTGAGAGGTCACTGAAGGACTGAGAAGTCTGCGGTGTGACGACCCTGCCGGGCGCATCCTGCGCTCGGGAAACCTGATCCGGTTAGAACCGGCGGAGGGAATGGTGATGAAACACAGCACAACCGGCGCTGCCGGTAAGCCATGCTTTTGCCCCCGCTGCGAAAAAGGGGGCGACCATGGGTGATATTCCAAACAATCTGAATAAAGGTCCGGCTGTAGGCCATGTGACGACGGGCCCAATCCAGGGTTCATGCAAGAAGTGGTCCGAAGCACCGGGACGCCCGGATATTCTGGTGCCGTATCGCGAAATTGCCCTGCATCCTTCGGCGAATGAAGAGCCTGTGCGTGTCTATGATACGTCCGGCCCTTACACGGATACGTCCGTCAGCATCAATGTGGAAAAAGGTCTTTCGACGCCGCGTGCAGCATGGCTGGCAAAGCGTAGGTTTCAGAAAGTCGACGCTCGTATCGTCAAGCCGGAAGACAACGGTTTTGCTAGCGAGGCACAGGCTGTTCCAGCCTGTCCGGCACCTCATGACGTCTATTCTGGCGAGGGGGCAAAACACGTCACGCAGTACGAATACGCAAAGGCCGGGATCGTCACGGAAGAGATGATCTACATTGCTCACCGCGAAAACGTCTGCCGTACCGAAATGGCGGCCGGAGCCGAAGAGCGCCGTGCGGATGGCGAGGATTTCGGTGCAGACATTCCTGCGTTCATCACGCCGGAATTCGTGCGTGAGGAAGTTGCGCGCGGACGGGCCGTGATCCCAGCGAACATCAATCACCCGGAGCTTGAGCCGGTTATTATCGGGCGCAATTTCCTGGTAAAGGTGAACGCCAATATCGGCAATTCGGCTGTGACGTCGTCTGCCGCAGAAGAAGTCGAAAAGCTGGTCTGGTCCATCCGCTGGGGTGCGGACACGGTGATGGATCTCTCGACCGGCCGGAATATCCACAATATCCGTGACTGGATTATGCGGAATTCCCCTGTCCCGATCGGGACGGTACCGCTCTATCAGGCGCTGGAGAAGGTGAATGGCGTTCCCGAGAAGCTGACCTGGGAGATTTTCCGGGACACGCTGATCGAGCAGGCCGAGCAGGGCGTTGATTACTTCACGATCCATGCCGGTGTCCGCCTTCAGCATATTCCGCTGACCGCAAAACGTACGACAGGCATTGTCTCGCGTGGTGGCTCCATCATGGCGTCCTGGTGTCTGGCGCATCATCGCGAGAGCTTTCTGTATGAGCATTTCGAAGACATCTGCGACATCATGCGCCGCTATGACATCACCTTCTCGCTGGGGGATGGTCTGCGTCCTGGGTCAATCGCCGACGCCAACGATGCAGCGCAGTTTGCCGAGCTGGAAACGCTGGGTGAACTGACGAAGGTGGCCTGGGCCAAGGGCTGTCAGGTCATGATTGAAGGGCCGGGTCATGTGCCGATGCACAAGATCAAGGTCAACATGACCAAGCAGCTTCGGGAATGTGGGGAAGCGCCATTCTATACGCTTGGCCCGCTAACAACCGATATTGCGCCGGGCTACGATCACATCACGTCCGGTATTGGCGCGGCGATGATCGGCTGGTTTGGCACGGCGATGCTCTGCTACGTTACGCCCAAAGAGCATCTGGGTCTGCCGGACCGTTCTGACGTCAAAACGGGTGTGATTACGTACCGTATTGCCGCGCATGCCGCCGATCTGGCGAAGGGACATCCAGCCGCGCAGTTGCGGGACGATGCGTTGTCACGGGCGCGGTTCGAGTTCCGGTGGGAAGACCAGTTCAATCTGGCGCTCGATCCTGATACGGCGCGAAGCTTCCATGATGAGACCTTGCCCAAGGAAGCGCATAAGACGGCGCATTTCTGTTCCATGTGCGGTCCGAAATTCTGCTCCATGAAGATCAGCCATGACATTCGCCGCGAGGCGGAACGCCAGGACGGTATGGCGCAGATGAGTGAGACATTTCATGAGCACGGCGGAAAGCTTTATCTGCCGCAAAAAGAAGTAGAAACGATTTCGGAATAACAGGAACTTCGAAATGATTCGGGGGGATGGCCTTGCGTCTGCAGGTCATCCCCCTCATCATGTTCTGATGCCGTCCAAGGAAGACCTTGCCCCATTCCGGAAAACCCGCAAAGTCACGAAGCTGGCAACGAGGCTGGGTAATTCGGCAGCAAACTGTGTTTTGCATGTCATGGTCAACGACCGTGCGGGGCTGGTGCGGGAAAGTGCCGTATTTCTTGTTCAACTTGAAAAGCTCTGGAAAGTGCGGGGTTTGGACAGCGATCAGGTCTGGGCAGAATTGAGCGAAAGAATCCGCCTTGCGGATGAACTTCGTGCTAATGGCATTCGGCCCCGTAAAGGCGGCCAATACCGTTCCACCAAACTGCCCTGAGTTATGCCTTCCCTTCCAGATCTGTCTCATATTTCTCCGGACGATTTGAGCCGGCTGGACATCGGAGTGCTGATCATTATTGGTCTGTCAGCGCTCTGGGGGCTGACACGCGGCTTTACGACAGAACTTTCAGGTCTCATTGCCTGGGCCTCAGCCGTCATTCTCACATATCGTTTCCATGCCGCTCTGGTACCCTGGATTTCCATCTATCTGCATGAGAACTGGCTGGCAGAAAGCGTGAGCGCGGCCGTTCTGTTTATCGTCATCCTTTTGGTCCTGACGACAGTGGCCGGGCGAGTGGGAGCAGCGGTAAGGGGCACTCTTTTTGGGGGCGTAGATCGCATACTGGGCGCTATTTTCGGCATTCTCCGCGGATATGTAATGCTCATCGCACTTTATCTGCTGGCCGGGTCTTTTTTTGGTTCCTGGACGTCTTATCTGATGCAGGGAAGCGTCACCGGACCTTATATTGTGGCCGGAGCCGCACGGATGGCAGGTTATCTGCCACATTCCTTGCAACCACATCTTGCATCGCCGCTCACAAGCGGCCATGACGCGTCGTTGTGAACCCAGTCCGGAAAGGCCGAACGCCATGACCGCCTCCGATACACTTAACCGTCCTTACGAGGAATGTGGCGTTTTCGGCGTCTGGGGCGTTCCTGATGCGTCTGCCCTGACGGCACTTGGCCTCCACGCTCTTCAGCACCGTGGGCAGGAAGCTGCCGGTATCGTCAGTTTCGATGGCGAACGGTTCCACCAGCATAAAGGACTTGGTCTTGTTGGGGATGTGTTTGGTGACAGCCGCGTCATGGCGACCCTTCCGGGCAGCGTCGCCATCGGGCACAACCGCTATGCGACGACGGGCGGGACGCATGTGCGGAACGTACAGCCGCTTTATGCGGATTACGAATTTGGCGGCTTGGCAGTTGCCCATAACGGTAATCTGACGAACTCCGCCACGCTGAAGCAGGCGCTCGTCAAGCGTGGTTGTATCTTCCATTCCCTGACGGATACGGAAGTTTTCATCCACCTTATTGCCATCTCTCTGTATTCCACCGTGCTCGACCGCTTCATCGATGCCGTCAAGCAGGTGAAGGGGGCTTATTCCCTCATTACCCTGACGCCGGACGACGGTCTGATCGGCATGCGTGACCCGCTGGGAGTGCGCCCACTGGTACTGGGGCGCATTCCCGGTCATGAGGGTGGAAACGGCGGCTGGGTGCTGTCCAGTGAGACCTGTGCTCTCGATATTATCGGAGCAGATTACGTCCGGGACATTGAGCCAGGCGAAATCGTGGTCATCAATTCGGATGGTCTTCGGTCTCTGAGGCCTTTCGGGGATCAGGGTGGCCGCTTCTGCGTTTTTGAATACATCTACTTTGCGCGCCCGGATTCTGTTCTGGAAGGTCAGCCGGTTTACGAAGCCCGCAAGCGCATTGGTGCTGAGCTAGCGCGCGAGACAGCCGTCGAAGCCGATGTCGTGGTTCCGGTGCCGGACTCCGGCGTGCCGTCTGCCATTGGTTATGCCGCCGAGAGTGGTATTCCGTTTGAGCTGGGCATCATTCGAAACCACTATGTAGGCCGGACTTTCATCGAACCTACGGATCAGATCCGGAATCTCGGTGTGAAGATGAAGCACTCCGCCAATCGACCCGTTCTGGCAGGGCGTCGCGTTATTCTGGTGGATGATTCGATTGTCCGTGGCACCACGTCCCGCAAGATTGTGGATATGGTTCGCGCGGCTGGTGCGACGGAAGTGCATATGCGCATTACGTCTCCGCCGACGCGTCATGCCTGCTTCTATGGCATTGATACGCCCGAAGAGAGCAAGCTCATGGCAGCAACCCACACAATGGAAGAAATGGCTGCAGCGATTGGTGTGGACAGCCTGGCCTTCATTACTTTTGACGGGTTGTACCGTGCGTTAGGGCATGAAAGCCGGGCAGATGGGGCCGGGCGCTATTGCGATGCCTGTTTCACAGGGGACTATCCAATCACACTGGTGGACAAGGAAGGCAATCTGGTGTCCTGATCGGCCCTCTTTGCTGCTACACACAAAAAAAAGCGCCTACCCTTTATAGGGGGGGGGCGCTTTTTTTATTTCTGGCTTTTTTTGAGAGCCTTCACGCAGTGTTATCCTCGGCTCCCATGACAACCGCGTCTCGCCCTGTGCCTTTCGCGACGTAAAGTGCAGCATCTGCTTTTTCCCAGACATCATGCCAGGAAGTGTCAGGCGAATGCCGGACGTCTGCGCCGATGCTGAGAGTGGCGGCAAGAGTTCCATCGCCAATCTGCCTGACATCCTGTGCAAAGGCCGCTCTCAAACTGTGCGCAATATTCAGGGCCTGACAGATATTGAGGAAGGGAAGAAGGACGGCGAACTCTTCTCCACCAATTCTGAAAAAGCTGGCGTTGTGAGGAAGAACCTTCTGACTGGATCGCGCTGCGGTAATAATGACCTGATCCCCGGTTGCATGACCATGACCATCATTGATGGCTTTGAAGTGATCGATATCCAGTAGGAGCATTACGTAAGGGATTGGAGACGCTGCATTCTGCTCCATCCAGACATCCATCGCCCGCCGGTTGCCCGCATGTGTCAGCGGGTCCTGAAGTGTCAGAAGATGATGCTTCGCGGCCAGCTGTTCGCGCGGAATGGCGATCATTGCGAGGGCGATGAAGATGCCTTCAATGATGACCAGAAAGTTATACAGGATAATGGCCCAGACTGTCGCTGGGTTACTACCAAGAGGTTCGGGAAGGGTGTCCGTCAAAAGCGCCAGAGCCCCATAGATGATCGTGTAGGCAACGACGATTCTGCGTAAAAGCTGCTCAGCGGACGTCTGTTTTTCATTAGAACAAAAGAGATCCCGTGCAGCCTGAAAATGGAATCCCGTGATGATGAGCATGCGTAGAACAGAACTGGCGATGTGCCGTGTTCCCGTTGACGTGGCACTGGCGGAAACTGCTAACGATAGCAGACAAAGAACCAGGACTGCTGTCAGGCAGGTCCGGCGACCAAGCATGATGCGTACGGCCTGCCAGCCAAGACCATAGGCCAGAGTCATGAACACTGCGCCGATGCGCAGACCCCACAGGCCAGGAATGATGACAGGGTTGGTAAAGAAAAAACCGGAGACTGAGGCTGCCAGAAAGGGGCCGGAATACCAGAGTGCTTTCCTGTGCTTGCCGTGAGTAATCTCGGAAATGGTGAAATAGAGACCAAAGATGAGAAACAGAACCGTGCTGTATCCGAGCAGCGTTGTAGGGTCGGGTTTCATGACGCGCGCAGCGGTATCTGTTCAGTCCGCATTGTCGGTCTCTATGCTCAAGGGAGACGGCGCCTCACGAGTATAATCCGTCCGGGGCCTGATCGTGGTTCCCGGATGGATGAGTATCAAGTGGTACAGACATCACCGCTTCCAGACCTGGATGGAGTGGGGTGTAGGTCAAGGTTCCTGAAAGACTGCTGACAACGGCCTTCATCATGCGTGTGCCGAAGCCGCTGCCATTCAGGTCGATGTCGTGGCGTCCTTGGTCGGAGACTGTCAGGGTCAGTCGGTCTCCGGTTTCTGAAAGTGTGATGTGTAGCGGCCCTGCTGCCCCGTGATAGGCATATTTACTGGCGTTGATTACCAGTTCGGTCAGTACAAGGCCTACGTTGATGGCGCGATCAGCAGACAGCGTAACGGGAACCAGGAACATGCGGAGCTGCTGTTCCCATGCTTCACCCAGGGATGAGCAAAGCTCCTTCATCAGTTCTTCAAGATAACGGCTGAGATCAACCACACCCACATGGTCGCCCCGATACAGTCTTCTGTGAACCAGACCGATAGCTGCGATCCGGTGCTGCGCCTCGGAAAGCGCCTGAGTGGTTTCCTCGTTTGTCGAAGTGCGGGCTTGTAGCTTCAGAAAGGAAGCGACCATCTGAAGGGAGTTCTGAACGCGGTGATTTACTTCACGGATCAGGAAATCCTTCTGTTGCAGAAGGCTTTCGCGCTCCTGAACCGTCGCCGTCAATGTGGCATTCAGTTCCCGAAGTTGATGGGTCTGATAATCGGCAATCAGGATCCGGCGCAGACGACGGGCAGCCTGTTTTTGCTCGGCATTCCAGCGATGAGAATGACCGCGGACAGTCTGCTGCCAGGATGCAAAGGATTTGCGGGGGTGCAGGATGCCATCCTGATCAGGCATGCCCTTATGAGGATTGCCTGCCCATTCGATGACCTGCACGATTTCCACCCGGCTCCAGATCAATGTCAGCGGAGAGCGGAAGGGTAGCGTGATGGCAATGATACCAGCAGACAGTTCCGGCCAGTTCTCTGCCGGAGGATAGTCTTTTCTCAGAGAAGAACTACAGAAAATACCGCCATTGCTACCCAGTCTGAGCCAGTCCCGGATGGCAATCAGGTCAGACGTGGCGGGTGTTAGTCCACACGCTGTTACATCCTGCGTACCGATGACCGCAAATCCATCGCAGGGGAACAGACTCCGGAGTTCAGAGGCAAAACTGCGCAGATTGGTTTCGACCGACGCTGCAGCATCAAAGTGAGATGTTGCGAACTCAGTGGCGTTCCGGAGGCGCAGGCGTTCCTGATACGTGATCAGTTCTTCCTTGTTCCGTAACTGCCTGGACATGACGCCCGCCAGCGTCCGGCAGGCCGCACGGATGTCTTCGGAAAGAATGCGGGGCGTTGCATGGTGGCAGGTAATCATGCCCCACAATACGCCATCTACAACCAGTGAAATGGACGCCGAGGCGGCCACGCCCATATTGGCCATGTATTGCAGATGGACGGGCGAAATGCTCCGAAGCTGCACATCGCTCAGATCGATACCCGAGAGACCGGCTTTAGTCGGTCGGATGACGGCGGCTTCATAATGAATGGTCGGAATGACGCGGATACGGTTGCGCAGATAGAGAGCCCGGGCCTGACGGGGAATGTCGCTCGCCGGGAAATGATGGTTCATGAGAGAGGGGAAGACCTCGTTACGATGCTCCCCGACAACGCATCCAGCACCATCTTCCTGGAAACGGTACACCATCACCCGGTCAAAGCCGGTCAGTCTGCTGAAAACTTTCGCACCGTGGCGACAGACTTCCGCTACATCCGGGCATCGCTCGAAACGGTCTGCCGTCGCGTCAATCCTGCCAAAGATTTCCCATGTCAGAAGGCGCGCTTCCTGGATCGGTTCAAGCTCGACCAGGAGCTTCCCGTCTGACGAGTGCACCAGAATGCTAAAGGTCTCGCCCTGTAGTCCGGAGATCCGGGCATCGCTGAAAGAGGCGGCCGTAAAATCATGGAAGCGTTCAGCAGGCAGACCCATCAGGTCAGGCAGGGCACGGCTTAGCCACTCCGTTGCCAGACGGGTTTCAAGATCGCCTGCGCCGCCGAGAACTTTCAGGGTATTGGCATCGGCAATCAGAAGAAGCCCGTAAGGCTGAATGGCGTCCGGACGATGAATTGGTTCGCGGTCGCAGGCAGTCAGCAAAGCTTCCGAGAGAGGCTGCCCCAGCTGAGAATTTTTCGAAGACGAAGTCAAAGTCTGAACAGCCCTCTCAGCGGAGATGCAACAATCGCCCCGATGGGCAGCCCACCCGTGATGATCGGCAGGAGAAGGCAAAGGACACGATCCGGCTTCCAGGCTGAGGAAACTGGAAGGAATATACCGTGAACCTTAGGGTTTTCTCCGGCCGGTTGTCAATTTGACTCAGTGCTGGATTGCGTCCTGCTGCATCCACGACGCGACATCCAGAGACAGCGCGTGACGGCTGGCCGGGCGCGTGTAGAGCATGTGACCACCCTGATACAGATGCAGGGATACGCGATCCGCGCCGACCGTCAGATGATCCTTCATCCAGCGAGCCGTACCGAACGGACAGGCAAGATCATAATAACCATTTGCGACAAAAACCCGCAGGCCGGGATCAAGTGCCAGAAGACGGTTCAGAACCGGGATCTGATGGATCGGCGCCGGGCCACCGTTGCTCCACTTCCAGCTGGAATTGACCTTGAAGGACAGCAGATCATAGGTCAGTGGCGTCTGGAATCCGAGGTCATTGGCGGCATAGCCGGAGAAGGCGTTGCCATAAGCGCGACCGAAGCCGAACAGCGTCGGGTCGGGGCTTTCGTCCAGCCCGTCAGCGGATGGATCGGCGATTGTTTGGGTGTAGTCGTACAGGCCATGCAGTTTGCCATCACGGGACATGACGTCATGGGAGCCGATTGCCGGAACACCGTGCTGGCGTGCTACGACATCTTCCGGAAGGCCGGTTCGGCGGGAGATTTCTGCGTAGAAAGCCTTACCCTCATCACCGCTTGGCAGCTTGCCGGCAACCTTGCTCAGATAGGTTCCCATGGCCCACTCGTATGCTGCATCCGCAGATTGTGGGGTAACGTTCGGGCTTTCATGCGCAGCGATCAGGCTCGGAATCATCAGCGCTGCCGAGAGTGGGTTCTCGTCCGTGTCTAGCAGGGGCATCTCGATGGCCGGAGACAACATGACAACACCGTTCAGCAGGATGCCCTGTTCCATCTGAAGTGCATTGGCGACCTGAATGGAGCGGATCCCACCGTAGCTTTCGCCCACCAGATAATGCGGGGCGGCCTGACGATTATTCTTGGCGGTCCAGAGTTGAATGGCTTTCGCGAAAGTGCTGGCGTCCTGCTTCACGCCATAGAACTGATCGCCAGCTTTGGCTGTATCGAGAGGGCGGGAATAGCCGGTTCCCACGGCGTCAAAGAAGACCATATCCGTGAACGGAAGCCAGCTATCCGGATTGTCATCCAGCGTTGCATGGGTACCGTCTGTCGCATCTTTGGCAGGCATGGTCAGGGCCATCGGGCCAGCAGCACCCAGGTTCAGATAAGCCGTCGCTGCACCCGGGCCACCGTTGAAGAAATAGGACACCGGACGCTTGGCGTCTGGTGCACCGTCTTTCGTGTACGCCACATAAAACATGCGGGCGGTCGGTTTGCCGTCCGGGCCGCGAAGCGTCAGCGTGCCAGCATGAGCAGTATAGGCAAGGCCATTCAGATGATGCTTCGTAACGGAATCGGTCGGCAGCAGCGCGGCTTCACCGGTAAAGCTGTCAGTGGACTTGGCTGTGTCTGTCTTATCCGCAGGGGCCTTCGGGGCATTGTCCGCCATGGCGGGCAGGGCAGAAACGGGCGAAAGCAGGGACAGGGCGAGCAGCAGCGCACGACGGGACATCATCTGTCTGTCATCTCCGGAAGAAGGATTACAGGATCAGACTGTCGCTACCAGTCCCGCTCGTCCCCCGCTACCGATCCTGCATGAAGTTTTCGTCATGCAGGATCAGATCAGGCGTCAGGAGCGCGCTGGCTTGATGTTGGGCGAAAGCATGAGGCGCGGGTCAGCCACTCGGTCATAGTCTTCCGCTGTCATGAAACCGAGTTCCAGCGCAGCTTCCTTGGGGCTGAGACCCTTCTCCATGGCATGATGGGCAACTTGAGCGGCCTTGTCATAGCCAATAGCGGGAGAAAGAGCCGTGACCAGCACAAGGGACTGATCCAGAGCCTGCTTCAGGCGCGCTTCATTGGCACGAATGCCTTCCACCAGATGCTGGCGGAAATTCTCCGAGCCGTCATGAAGGAGCGTAATGCCCTGCATGATGTTGTGAATCATCAGCGGCTTGTACACGTTCATGTCGATCATGCCGGAGGCGCCCCCAAGACCAACGGCAACATCGTTGCTCATGACCTGAAGCGCCAACATTGACAGGGCCTCCGCCTGTGTCGGGTTGATCTTGCCCGGCATGATGGAGGAGCCAGGCTCGTTTTCCGGCAGAAGCAGTTCTCCGAAGCCCGCGCGCGGGCCACAGGCGAGAAGGCGGATGTCATTGGCAATCTTGAACAGGCTGCCAGCCGTTGTCCGCAGACAGCCAGACAGATGCACCAGCGCATCGTGAGCACCCTGTAAAGCGAACTTGTTGTCGCCAGCCGTAAACCCAAGGCCGGTCAGGCGTGCGATTTCGTTGCAGGCGCGGGTGTCGAATCCGGGGTCCGTATTAACGCCGGTGCCCAGTGCCGTGCCCCCCAGAGCCAGCGGGAAAAGACCGTCCCGGGCAGCCTCAAGCCGTGCAATATTGTCCGTCAGCATCCCGGCGTAGCCATGCCATTCCTGCCCCAGCGTAATGGGAACAGCGTCCTGAAGATGGGTCCGGCCCACCTTGACCAGATCTTTCCATTCTTCTGCCTTGGCTGCGATGACATCCCGCAGTTTCGTCAGGGCAGGGATCAGGCGGCGATCAACGCCGAGAGCTGCCGCAACATGCATGGCGGTCGGGAAGTTGCAGTTGGTGGACTGCGCCATGTTGACATGATCGTTCGGATGCAGCGGCATTTTGCTGCCGAGGGCGTTTCCAGTGAGCTGGCTGGCGCGGTTCGCAATGACTTCATTGACGTTCATGTTAAACTGCGTACCAGAGCCCGTCATCCAGACATGGAGCGGGAACATGCGGTCATGCTGGCCGCTCGTAATTTCGTCGCAGACCGTATGGATCAGGGCTGCCCGCTTTTGCGAAAGCCGACCACTGGCAGCATTGGCTGTGGCACAGGCCCGCTTCATGATCGCATAGGCTTCGATCATTTCGCGCGGCATCAGTTCGCGCCCGATACTGAAATACTTCAGGGAGCGCTGCGTCTGTGCCCCCCAGAGGACATCATCAGCAACCTCGATTTGGCCCATGCCATCGGTTTCAATACGGCTCATGCGGTCTGGCGCTTTCCTGCAAAACGGGGGTTCATGCGTGCGCGAACCCTACCTCAAGAGAAGAAGCGGCAAAACCTGCTCAGATCGAACCCGGAATATTCAGATGTGGCTATTGTGAAAAGTCATGACCTACACGTCTGAAACGCGCAGGGCAATCTCTTATCGACCCAGCCAGCGGTCACCGCCAAAGCGGCTGTGAGAAAACAGGAAGCCCGCGCAGAGACCGACGACCGCGAAAATAATCGTCCACAATGACATGGGCATCAGCAGCCTGGAAATGGCAGCCAGAATCACCATCCCTGCAAAAGCGCAGATGCCAGATTCAATCAGGCGCGGACCGAAATGGCGTTCTGCTCCACAGTTTGGGCACTGTTCCGCTGTCGAGCGGATTTTCTGCCGACAGACCGGGCAGATCGTAACGGCGCTGGATAGCGGTTCCATCATTGGCCGTGATTCTCCTCATGTTCACCCACAGCGATCCGCGCTTCCACTGCGATACGCCACTGCGCATCAGCCGGGGCGGCCGCCAGGGCACGGCGATACAGATCAAGGCTGTTCGCAGAAATGTGCCCGTCCTTCTGGGTCTGGAGTTCCGCGAGCTGGATTGCAAGCTCTGGCGTGAAATGAATATCCAGCGCGGCCTTCCAGTCTGCAATCGCTTCTGACGTCAGGCCAGCCCGGGCTTCGATCTGGCCGAGTAGAACATGGCCGGTCTCGTAGGTCGGACTATCCTTCGGAATTGTGGCCACCTGCGCCTGGAGCTTCTGGATCATCGCCATGGCCTTTGCATCCGGCTTGACCTGACGCTCACTCAAAGGCTGGGACGGAAGAGACGGATGTCCGTTCACGATATAAAGGCAGAACGCAGCGAGTGGGATCCCGAAACCAACAGCCAATACGGGCAGGAACCGCTTGGAGCGGGATGCTCCATCATTCAGGTCCGGGGCGGCAGATGACTCATCGGCAGCGAGCAGCCTGCGCTGGATTTCGATCCGCGCGGCGCCATATTCATCGCCACTGACAAGGCCGAGGTCCCGGTCCCGGTCCAGTTCCGCAAGCTGGCCACGATAAAGGGTGAGGGCAGAATCACGCGCATCCACACGGCGGCGGAGACGGCGTAGGCCATAGAGGGCCGGCAGCAGGGCGATGCCTGCAACAATCAGGATTCCCAACCAGAACAAGACTTACTCCCGGCCCGACAGGGCATCCAGACGCGCGCGCTCTTCATCCGTAAGCGGCGCAGGCGTGACAACGCGGCGTCTCGTTGCACGCCAGGCAATAACAAGACCGGCCACCAGCGCGAGTGCCGGCATCAGCCAGAGCAGGGCGGTTGACCATGAAAACTGGGGGGCCAGCCGAATAAATTCGCCGTACCGTTCCGACATCCAGTCCATGATCTGCTGATCGGACTTTCCGGCGGCAACCTGTTCCCGCACGACTTTCCGCAAATCACGGGCAAGCGGCGCGCTGCTGTCTTCAATGCTCTCGTTCTGGCAGACAAGACAGCGGAGATGGGCACCAATCGCTTCGGCCCGCTTTTCCTGTACCGGGTTGGGAAGCATTTCCGCCGGATCATCGACGGCAAAGGCAATTCCGCCCCCAACCAGCGTTGTGGCCAGCAAGAGCGCAGAAAGACGTTTCATCACAGGCCTGCCAGTCTTGGGCGGATTTCCGCATCATAAATCTGCGGGTCCAGAGCCGCACTGCCGTGCCAGAGAATTCGCCCCCCCGGCGCGACGAGAAAGCTCTCCGGAACACCTGTCACACCCCAGTCGATGGCAACGCGCCCATGCCGGTCAGCGGCTACACGGGCATAAGGCGTTCCGTCGCGCTGAACGAAAGCGCTCGCATTTTCCGGCTTGTCTTCATAGGCAATGCCCCAGATGGGCATATTCCGGGAAATGGAGCGCAGGCCGGGCATTTCCTGAACACAGGGAATGCACCAGGAGGCAAAGAAATTGACCAGAACCGGGCGTGTCTCCGCCCTGAGTTCCTTGTCTGTAAAGCCATCTCCCAGGCCGGGAAGGCCGGGCATGGCGAACTGCGGAATGGGGCGTCCAACATTCGGATTTTTCACCGCGCGTGGATCAAACCCACCACTTTCCATGCCCTGAAGCATTTTCCAGAACCCGACGCCCAGAACGCCGGCACCAACAATCGGAAGGGCCGTCAGCAGGCCACGTCGTGTTGAATTCATGCGTGTCTCTCCTCAGGCCTGGGCCATGTTCCGTGCGGCAGCCCGCTTTGGGGCTCCTACGCGCAGGCGACGGTCCGAAAGCGAGAAGGCTCCGCCAATCGCCATGACCAGTCCGCCAAGCCACATCCATGGAGCCAGCGGGTTACGGTGCAGACGTAGCACATAGGTCGCATTTGCGCCTGTTCCGTGTCTGTCACCAACCACACCATACAGATCCGTAATGAAATTTGTATGAATGGCCACTTCCGTCGTTGTCTGGTTCTGCGTGGTGAAATCACGCTTTTCCGGATGCAGCGTCGTGATCAGCTTACCGTTATGGCGGATGGCAATATCGGCCTGCATGGCGCGATAATTCGGGCCAGCATAATCGTGCACATTGAGAAGCGTCCAGTCGTCCCCGGCAAGGCTGCGGGTCTCACCAACATGGATTTCTACAATCGCGTGCTGGGCGCCAGACATGCCGCACAGACCCAGAACCGTGATACCCGCGCCGATATGAGCCAGAGCTGCGCCCCAGCTGGACCGTGGCAGGTTCCGGGCGCGGGCAAGCATGTCGCTCATGCTGGAATGGCCAAGCCCCATGCGACGCAGAATATCCGTAACCGAAGCTGCCATGACCCAGATGGCGAGTGCGCCACAGGCAATTGGCAGTACACCGGAGAATTTCCAGAAGCATAGCACCAGCCCGATAGCAGCAATGATGGCCGCCATGAGCAGATGCGAGAACGTACGTGCCAGTTGCGCGCGCTTCCAAGGCAGAGCTGTGCCGACGCCCATGGCCAGAAGCAGCGGGATCGTCAGGGGAATGGTTGCGGCGTCAAAGAACGGTTTGCCGACTGAAATGGTGCGCCCTGCCAAAAGCTGCATGAAGGGCGGGTACATCGTACCTGTCACAACGACGGCGCAGATGGAACAAAGCAGAATGTTGTTCAGCACCAATGAGCCTTCGCGGGACGCGGGCGAAAACAGTCCGCCGGATGTCAGGGACGGCGCGCGCCATGCGAACAGCGCCAGCGAACCGCCGATGACCAGTGCCAGAAGGGCCAGAATGAATACGCCACGGGCCGGATCATTTGCGAAGGCATGTACCGAGTTCAGAATACCTGAACGGACAAGGAATGTGCCGGACAGCGAGAATGAGAAGGTCGCAATCGCCAGGAGAACGGTCCAGATCTTGAGGCCTTCTCGCTTCTCCACGACGATGGCGGAATGCACGAGGGCCGTGCCCGTCAGCCATGGGATAAGAGACGCGTTTTCCACCGGGTCCCAGAACCAGTAACCGCCCCAACCCAGCACATAGTAGGACCACCAGGAACCCAGCGCGATGCCGCAGGTGAGGAAGCACCAGGCTGCTACCGCCCACGGTCGAACCCAGCGGCCCCATGCGGCATCGACGCGTCCTTCAAGCAGGGCGGCGACAGCAAAAGCAAACGGAACGGCAAAGCCGACATAGCCCGTGTAGAGAATGGGCGGATGAAAGGCGAGGCCGGGGTCCTGCAGCAGTGGGTTCATGCCCTGACCATCCATAGGAGCCGGGAAAACACGGTCGAAGGGATTAGAGGTCAGAAGGCAAAAGAGCTGGAAGCCAGCGGAGACACCGCCAAGAATTGCGAGTACACGGCCACGGAGGATGTCCGGCAGGTTACGACCAAATGCTGAAACAGCGGCACCACAGACCCCGAGGATCAACGTCCAGAGCAGGACGGACCCTTCATGGTTGCCCCAGACGCCCGTGATTTTATAGAGCAGCGGTTTGGACGCAGCGGAGTTGGCTGCGACGTTCTGAACCGAGAAATCATCGTGGACAGCACACATGATGAGGCTGAAGAACGAAATCGCCAGCGCCAGAAGTTGCGACACCGCAAGAAACGGAGCCATTGCTACTAGGCGGGCATTGCGCTTGTGGGCGCCCCAGAGGGGAACAACAAACTGGATGAGTGCGAGAACACAGGCGAGGGCTAGGGCGAAATGGCCCTGTTCTGGTCCGAACATTATGGTGTTCAGCCTCCGGCTTTCTTGGCGGTCATGGTGTCCCAGCTGGCAGCGTCAGGCGCCTTGCCGAAGCGCGGATCCCATTTGCCCATACGCTTCAGTTCCTCGGCCACTTCCTTGGGCATGTACGTCTCATCATGCTTGGCGAGAACTTCGCTTGCCGTGAAGCCACCATTTTTCTGAACGGTCCCGAGAGCAACAACGCTCTGCCCTTCGCGGAACAGGTCCGGAAGGATGCCCGTGTAATGCACTTCAACGGCAGCCTGGCCATCGGTGACGTTAAAGGAGTTCACCGGAGCCCCATTTTCCGTGATGCGATGCAGGGAGCCCGCCATCACCATGCCGCCAAGACGGATGGTCCGGTCCGGAGCTGGTGGGTTTGCCTTGACCTGCGAGGGGGCCATGAAGAACACGATGTTGGACGAGAACGCCCGCAGCGTCAGAGCCGCGGCAGAACTGATGCAGGCGAGGCAGGCAATGACAATCCAGAGGCGGCGTGTCTTGCGGGTCATGATGCAGAGCTTTCACGGTGGCGAAGCTGACTTTCGACAGCCGCCAGTCGGGTTTTGGCACGACGCAGACGCAGGGCCGCTCCGATGCCGAGAACCAGCGAACAGCCGATGGTGAGACCATAGGCTGCGGCGATATAGGGCCAGTGATTGGGAAGGTGCATCATGCTGCGGACCTGTCCGAACGGTTGAGCCGGGACCGTGCCATAAGCTGGCGGGTCCGGCTCTCGTGGATTGCGGCACTCAGCCGGGCGAAGATGACTGCGGCAACACCAAGGGTGAAGCCGATGGTCGTGATGAGAAGCGGCCAGAGCATCGTCATGGACATGGTGGGAGCACCTGTCAGCGTGATGCTGTCCGGCTGATGGAGGGTGTTCCACCACTGCACACTGAACTTGATGATCGGCAGATCAATCGCGCCAGCCAGCGCCAGAATGGCTGCGGCGCGTTGCCCACGGGCAGGCTCGTCGAAGGCGCGGATCAGGGCGATATGGCCCAGATACAGGAAAAACAGCACCAGAACGGAGGTCAGGCGTGCATCCCAGACCCACCATGTTCCCCACATCGGCTGACCCCAGAGGGAACCCGTAATGAGGCACAGAGCAGCGGCGCAGGCCCCGACCGGACCAATCTCGATGGCCGCCAGGTCCGCCAGCGGATGGCGCCAGACCAGCGATAACAGCCCGCAGATTGCCAGGCCGAGGTAACAGGACGACGCGAGCCAGGCCATCGGAACATGCACATACATGATCCGGACGGTTTCGCCCTGCTGCCAGTCCGCAGGGGCGAAGAAAAGCCCCCAGACGATCCCGACGGTCAGGAAGATGATCGCACCGGTGGACAACCACGGCTGAAGCGCGCGGGCCAGACGCAGGAACTGCCCCGGATTGGCATAACGATGGAGCAGATTAGGCGTAGGGCGCACGGGAACTCTCAAACTCCGCGAAATATTTCTACATGAAATAGTCCGAACCCCTCACAATCGGAAGAGGCGCATTGTCCCATTGTTCCTATGACTGTTATCACGTTTCACGGAAATGAGCGCGAAAGGGGAACTTTCCGCAGGAGAATGACGTGGCGTACTGGCTGATAAAATCCGAACCCGAAGCTTTTTCATGGAGCGAACAGGTCCATAACGGCGTGGAACCTTGGACAGGTGTTCGCAACTATCAGGCCCGCAACAATCTGGCAGCCATGAAAGTCGGAGATCTAGCGCTTTTCTACCATTCCGTGAGCGAAAAGCAGATCGTGGGTGTCGTGGAGGTCGTGAAGGAGGCCTACCCGGACCCGACTGCCGATGATCCGAAATGGGTCTGTGTGGATGTGAAAGCGAATGGCGCTTTCGCCAAACCCATCACGCTCGCCCAGATCAAGGCTGATCCGGAACTGGAAAACATGGCGCTTCTGAAGCAGTCACGCCTGTCCGTTGCGCCAGTCACGGAACCGGAGTTCCGCTACCTGACGAAAATCGGAGACTGGGTTCGGGCCTGATGGCCCTCAACCCTGGTGCTTTCAGTCTTAGTGAATATCTGAGGCGTCGCCGTTGACCAGAACGTTGGTCTGCCCGTTGGACGGATGCCCGGCATAGGTCAGTGGCAGGTCTTCGCTATGATAAGGTGCCGTGACGGGGGCGTTGAACTTCACGGGCATCCCAAAAATGCTGAAATGGGACGGCAGGTTGTTAGGGCCGTTGGTTTTCTGCTCGGCATTGGTTCCTGGCATGCCGACAGGCAGATGCGTCCGGACTTCACCGCTGTAATTTGCGAGTCTTTCTTCCGAGTCTTCAACCGTCGTGTAGCCATGAGGCGGTGGCGGTGCGCCGCCGTCTGGCAGAGCAACCTGCTGCGCAGGTGTCAGCACTTTCTCAGGCGGGTTGTTCAGCTGATGAACCGTTGAGGGCGGGATCTGTGGCAGATCAGCCGTACTATGGCTACGATGGGCATGATGTGGAGCGGACAGCGCCGGTACGGCTGCTGTTGCGAGGAAGCTGACCGCCAGCGGGGCAGACAGGATCCAGCGGGAAAATGTTTTCATAGTATGTCCTTCTCCACACCCGGCCGTGGCACCCGTCAAGCAGGGGGCTTTCGTGATGCGATATGAAACCTGCTATCGGGTAAACGGTTTCGGGTCTTACGAACAGGAGTTTTGATCGTCATGACCGTAGAGAATGGCTCGCAGCTTCCGACCAGCGAATTTGCATCACTGGCGCTGGACGGGGAGTCCCTTGCCCAGCTTCAGTCCGTGCTGGCACGCGTCGAGCAGGGGCGCGGCGTACTCGTCCGTCTGGCGGATCTGATGGGTGGTGCTGTGGGACAGGCCGCGCGACTCGGTATGAAGGGGCTTGGTCTCGCACCGGGCCTTCAGGAAAAAATTCAGAAAACGGCAGAAGTCGCCATTGAACAGGCCTTCAATGTCGCAGTCGTCGGCATCAAGAATGATGTTCCCCTCAAGCGCGATGTGTGGCGTGAAAATGCCGGACAGGCGGCTGTTGCCATTTCGGGCGCCGTCGGCGGCTTTGGTGGCGTGTTTGGCCTTGCTCCGGATGTCGGGTTCACGACCCTGACCATCATGCGTGAGATCGCCCGCATCGCCCGAGAGGAAGGGGAGGATCTGCGGGACGAAGACACGCGCCGGGCCTGCCTCGAAGTATTTGCGCTCAAGACCTTTCCGGCCCGTCAGGAAGAAGAGGATGGCGAACTGGGATTCTTCTCCGCTCGCGCTCTGCTGCGTGGACGCCCGGTCGTGATGCTGATTTCTGAAGTGGCGTCCCATTATGGCATCGGCCTGTCGCGGAAGTTTGCGCTTCAGATGGTGCCAGTCGCGGGCGCGCTGTGTGGTGCGTCACTCAATTCGGCGTTCCTTGCGCATTACCGTGCCCTTGCGCGGGCACATTTTACGATCCGTCGTCTGGAACGGACGCATGGCCGGGCCGTTCATGAAGCAGCTATGGATCTGAGGTCCGGGGCAACGTCTGAAAACTTCTCCTGATCTTTCGGGAGCCTGAAAGCGGAGAAACGGGATGTCGATGGCTCTTGTCTGGCTGGGCTGGACTCTGGTTCTGGCGTTCGCGCACCTGTTTCTCACATCAGCAGCCTGTCGGCGTCAGGATGGTGTGCAGTGGGCCACCGGAAACCGGGATGGTGAGCCTCCACATTATACGGGACTCGCTGCTCGCCTGCGCCGCGCGCAGGCTAATCTTCAGGAGACACTCCCCGTTTTCATCGGGGCCGTTCTGCTGGCCCATGTCGCCGGGAAAGATGGCGCTCTTGTTGCCTGGGGCGCAGGGCTCTATTTCTTTGGGCGTCTGATCTACGTCCCGGCCTACGCGTTTGGCTGGGGACCGATCCGCAGCCTCATCTGGGGCGGATCAATAGTCGGGCTGTTTCTGGTACTTCTTGGCTTGATCTGAGGCCTAGCTCCTGCTGGGGCGCATGCGCCAGAAGTCCAATAGGCCCCAGAAAACAATTCCTGCAAAACAGATCTTGGCAAGGGCCATCAGCAGGCCGTGTGCCTCAGGAATAAGCAGGCGTAGAAGCGCCAGCGGCACCAGAAAGATCATGTAAACAAATGCGATTGGCAAAGCAGTTCTCCAACGAGATTGGGTATCTGTGTATCATGTTAGGGTCCAGAGAGGCCAATATTTCCCCTATGCAGGACCGAAAGCATCGACGGCATGTCTGACATCACACCGGAAAGTCTGCTGGAGGCTTATGCCGCAGGGATTTTCCCGATGGCACCTGATCGGGACAGTGACGAACTGAGCTGGTACTTTCCGGAAGAGCGCGGAATTCTTCCACTGGATGGAATGGTGGTGCCGCGCAAGCTGATGCGGACCATTCGGTCCGGAAAGGTTCAGGTAACGGCCGATCGGGCTTTTGATGACGTCATGCTCGCCTGTGCTGAGCCGGCGCCAGGCCGGGAAGAAACCTGGATCAGCCCTCGAATTTGCGCGCTCTATGGTGCCCTTCATCAGAGAGGTCATGCCCATTCCATCGAAGTCTGGGATGGCGAGGCACTCGTCGGTGGACTGTATGGTGTGACGTTGGGAGGCGCCTTCTTTGGAGAGAGCATGTTTTCTCGCCAACGGGATGTTTCCAAGATTGCGTTGGTCCATCTCGTTGCAGGATTGCGTCAGGGAGGGTATCGCCTTCTGGATACCCAGTACACCACGCCTCATCTGACGACACTGGGCGGTATCGGTATTCCTGCAGCAGCATATCTGGTGCTGTTGAATCAGGCTTTGACTGTTCGTGCCGTCTGGCCGGGCGACTTCAGTCTGCACGCCCTACGCGATGACATCGCGTCCCTACGCCCACATCCAGGAGACTCCTGATGATTTCTTTTCTTCGGCGGCATCAGTCTGCTTTTCTCGCCAGTCTGTTCCTCGTGGCAGGCAGCGGCGCAGCATGCGCCGATGACCATCCGAGACTGGCTCCCGCTCGCGATGTGACTGTCACATATCATCTGTCGGCCCCGGGAATGCAGGGTGCTGGAGGGGATGTGAAAGTCTATTTCTCCGGCTCGGGCGACATGTTGCGAATTGATTCGGCTGATGGGCGTGGCATCACGATTCTGGACCGTCCCAAGCAGCTTGTGACACTCGTTATGCTGGAGCGGAAACTTTACGCTCATATCCGGCCTCAGCACGGGCTGCATAACCCGTTCATGCTTGATCTCGGGATGAAGTACACCAAGGCGGGTCAGGCAACGATTGCCGGAGTTTCCTGTGGTCGATGGGATATCCAGACGGCCCATGGCAAAGCCGCAGCCTGCGTGACGGACGATGGTGTTATCCTGTCCGAGAACGGTGTGGATGCAGATGGGGCGGAAGGCTCCATTCAGGCAACGACTGTAACCTACGGCGACCTGCCAACATCCACTTTCGAGCCGCCCGCAGGCTTTCAGGAAATTACGCCACGCACGCCACCCCGCCATTCGGCGACTGATGGTAACCAGTCCACGTCGGCAACGCCGGCCCCTGTTCCCGAAGGTGGTGCAGCAGGAGATTCGGCCGTGCAGGCTCCGGGGCATATTGCCGCAGAAGGCACCCCGGCGGAGAACTCGGCCCCATCCACAGGTGCCACACCTGCGTCCCCCGACGATGCAAGCCAGCCCTCTGTCCCAAATGATTCCGCGGGTGACGGCACGGTTGCGACACCTGATCAGCCGCCCAGTGGCCCGTCCAACGGTGGTCAGAAGTAATGCGCCGCGGTTTTTGGAGCCTTGGTGTTCTGGCGGGTCTGCTTTTTGGCAGCCAGGCAGCGCATGCCACAGACACAGCGCCTTACGTCACTCCGATGCATGATGCTGACATTGACTATGTGATGGTTGGCCCGGGAGGCCAGCATCTTCACCAGCGCATGCGGTGGAGTGCAAAGTTGTGGCGTCAGCGCGTGGATCCAGAAGGAGCCGCGACGGTTATGCTGACGGATTACCGAATCCATCGACTGATGGTGCTGGATACAACGGCGAGAAGCGCCACTGTGACCGAAGCCCCAGGCGATTCGTTTTCTGCACCGGGCACTCTTGCGCCGGGCGGATGGAAACAGGTGGGGCCTGCCACAATTGCTGGCGAGAGCTGCATGATCTGGGAGAGCCTGGATACAAACAAGCTCCCTACGGATTTCTGTTACACAACGGATGGATTGCTGCTGGGTGCAACCCAGGGTGGACGCCTTGTAGTGCAGGCTGCGTCTGTCAGTCGTGCGGCTCAGGCCGATGATCTGTTTGACCCTCCGGAGGGATACCATCGGATCGATCCCAAGCGCTGAAGAGGCTCTTCGTGGTAATCATAATTTGAAAAATGGCTGCCATGATTGTTGCCTTTTCCTGCCATTTTCGTGTGGCAGATTTTCTCTCACCGGACGGGCAGAACCGCTTTTCGGGTCTACCCCGTCTGACGTAATGAGGAGATTTGCCATGCGTCGCATCACCCGTGCAGTCCTGCTGGCTGCGCCCCTGCTGATCGGCACGGCAGTAGTTGCCCCGAATGCCGTTGTCCCCGCTGCTGAAGCTCATTGGCATGGTGGATATGGTGGTCCGGGACGTGGATATTATGGTCCGGGGCCAGGCTGGAATCGCGGTGGCCATCATGGGAACACCGGTGCCGTTGTTGGCGGCATTCTGGGTGGTCTGGCGATTGGCGCCGTCGGCGGTGCCATGTTGAGCCATCCTTATGGACCGCCACCACCGCCGGTTGTCTATGCCCCGCCGCCCCGTGTCGTTTATGCGCCACCGCCGGTCGTTTATGCTCCGCCACCTCCGCCAGTTGTGGTTTATCCGCAATACTGAGCCATTATTGCCCTTCGTCCGCCTTGATCGGGCGGAGGGTGTCAGGCAATCATGGTGCCTATGACAGATCATGCCCTTCAGCCGGGTGACCGTGCTCCAGCGTTTTCGCTTCCCATTTCGGGAGGTGGCACCATCAGCAGTGAAGCGCTGAAGGGCAAACCGTATCTGCTGTATTTCTACCCAAAGGCGGACACGCCTGGCTGTACGACGCAGGCCTGCTCCCTTCAGGAGAACCTGCCGTCCTTCGACAGTGAGGGTCTGACGATTATTGGCGTCAGCCCCGATCCGGTGGCGAAAATTGATCGTTTCGCAGCCAAATATGCTCTCACATTTCCGCTGGCCTCCGATGAAGACCATAGTGTCGCCGAGGCTTATGGAACATGGGTTGAGAAATCCATGTATGGCCGGACTTACATGGGCATGGAGCGCAGTTCCTTTCTTGTGGATGGAGACGGTGTCGTCCGTCATATCTGGCGCAAGGTGAAACCTGCCGACCATACCGCGCTGGTGACTGAGGCTTTCCGGGATATGACCAGCGGGGCCTGAGCGCCCTTCCGCCATTCTTTCCACAGACAGGGAGAACGCCGGACGTCCCCGGCACACACTGATGGCCCTGCCTGATCCATACCTACCTGGTCCCTTCTGCCTGCCGCGTCACCTGAGCGTCGCGCGCTGGGTGTGCATTGCGCTGATAGCACCTGTAGCAGCCGCTGGAGCAGCAGGAACCCTGCTGCTTTGGAAACTCGCGCACGGGCCGGTCGACGTTACGCCAGTTTCCCGTCTGATTGAGCCAATTCCCGTAGTGGCAGGCAAGAGGCCCGGCCATCCCGCGGGTCGTCTGGCATGGTCGCAGCTTCGGGTGCAATGGCAGCCAAGTTCTGGTGGAATTTCCGCCGGTCTGATGCTGGAAGCACGCGGTCTGACTGTGACACGGCTGGATGGGACAATCGCCGAGCGGGCAGGTGAGGCCGATGTGGTCATGGCGCTTGCTCCGCTGCTTCACGGGATTATCGCCCCTCGTCGGATGCGCCTTCAGGACGTCTCCCTTGTTCTGCGCCGCCAGCCCAATGGCGATATTGATCTCGACCTTCCCGCCCAGAAACATGGTGGCCGGGGCGTTCCCACCCAGATGGACCGTTTGGCCGCAGTCGATCTGCGAAACGTTTCCATAACGCTGCTGGGCCTGCCTGATGGCCAGAAGCTGCTGCTCGGCCCCATGGCGGCTCATGGCGAGCGTTTGAAGGTTACTCCTGCGTCCAAGGACTATCTCTGGAATGGCTGGTGGAACAGTGCCGTGCGCGTTGGATCGTTTCAGACGGTTCTGAGTGCAAAAGGAGGCCAGACTTCAGCGCAAACCGGGCAATGGCATCTGACATCCACAACATTTCGCCCCGAGGGCCTGAGCGTTTTCAGCAAGGGGTTGGCCAACTGGGATATCCCGATCACCGTTGCCGCTGACATGCAGGTGGTTCCCCACGGGATGGGAGAACTGCCATCCAGTCTGGCTCTTCACCTTGTGCTGGGGAACGGTCACGTCCGGCAGGATTCTGATGAGCTGATTGATCTGCGGGGCGGTGAAGCCCAACTGAGCCTTCGGATGCGTACACCTGGCACGCAGGGGCCAGCTTCGCTTTCTGTTCCTGCTCTGAAGCTGACAGTGGCAGATGTTCACGGCGCTCTGACCCATGTTCAGGCGACAGCAGCACTGACGGTGGACGACCTGAAGCATCCCCAGGTGCTGGATGGTGATGCTACAGCTGCTCTGGACGGTTTCGATTTTTCGACGCTGGGCAACGTATGGCCTGCGGGAATTATCAAAGGTGGCAGAAAATGGATTGTCGCCAACATCACAAGCGGCCATGCGCATGATCTTGAAGTGCGTACCCATATTCATTCGAACGAAGGCCCGAAGCGTGTCCGTCCGACGAGCATGGATGGACAACTGCTTGGTGATGATCTGACAGTGCATTGGTTGCGGCCGGTTTCGCCTGCCACGGGAATCGATGCGAAGCTGGGATTTGACGGGTTCGATACACTGGTCGTCCGGTTCCAGCATGGGATACAGTCGACAGATAGCAGGAAAATCGAGATTGCTGACGGGGAAGTCCGTCTGGGCAATCTGTATGAAAAAGGCCCGACTACGGGTGATATCAGAACGCATCTGAAAGGCTCTCTGCCTGCGTTCAGAGACATCCTGTCTCATCCGAGACTGCACCTTCTCTCCAAACATCCGCTGCCTTTTACTGATCCTTCCGGGGCAGTGGACGCTACAGCCCGTCTGACGTTGCCTTTAACGGCGCATGTTCAGGACAAGGACATTCACGTTCAGGCCAAAGCTTCTTTCGCAAAGGTGCATCTGGGCAACGTGCTGATGGGTCACGGCGTCGATGACGCCTCTGGCGGTCTGACTGCTACGGAAAGTGGGTTGGACCTCACGGGCGACGGGCGTCTGACGGGTATTCCCGTCCATGTCGTTGTAAATGAAAATTTCCGCAAAGGATCGCCGGAACGCATTTTGCAGGACATCCAGGCGAAGGCGTTCCTTGATCCGCTTTCTGCCGTGAGAGCCCATCTGGTTCCGGCAGGTCTTTTCACCGGGCATGCCACGCTTTCCGCGCATTACGTGCAGCACGCCAGTTCCCTCGCGGACCTTGCTCTTTCTCTCGATATGGAGCGGGCCGGCATTACAGTTCCGGTCTGGACCAAACCTGTAGGTGAGGCAGCCGTTGCGACGGGCCACATCGCTTTCAGGGGCCACGATATGGTGGCGCTGGACGGCCTTCAGGCGCACGGCGAGACACTGGCCATCGCGGGGCGGGGTGTCACACAGAATGGCAAGCTGAACGGCATCATCATTGAAGGCTTCCGGCTAGGGCGCAGTGAAGGGAGCGCCCGGATCATGCTGCCAGATCAGCCCTCTGATCCGGTTCATATCGCTCTGGATGCAGACCCACTGGATCTTGCGCCACTGTTTGATCCCGCCACGCGCAAGGCCGTTCATGACGCAGCGGACGCTGCGACGCGTGAAGCGGGTAACCCCGCTACGTCCGGAAATGCCGATCAAGGCTGGTCTATCGACGTTCATGCGCCGCATGTCTATTTCGGACCAAAAGGCATGGTCGGCGGCGTTGTTTCCCACCTGGAACTCCGGCATGGCACCCTTGTTTCAGGCCGTTTCGCTCTGGATGCGCCCTCCCGGGTGCGGGCTGTGCTTGCAGATACAGGCCAACAGCAACCATTCGTGCTGGATGTCGACAATCTTGGTGTCCTGCTTAAAGGACTGGGGCTGTACGACCGGATCGGCGGCGGTGTTGCGCATGTGGACGGAAACTTTCTACGCGGAAAAGCGGGGTCTTCAGGGCTGGGGCTCGGTTTGCCGCCGTTCCGTGGACATCTTGAGATCGGACCATTCGAATTCCTCCAGCCGCCGTTCACTCTTACGGCGGTTTCCGACCTGTCCCCGCTTCACTGGACCCAGAGCCATATGGACCGCTTCCAGGTGAAGCATGTCTCCACAAAGATCAGTCTGGAAGGCCGGAAACTCACGTTGCGTGATGGAACAATCGGAAATCAGGCTCTGGGTGCGACAGTCGAAGGGCCAGTTGATCTCGATACGTCCGTCGTAAATCTACACGGCACCATCGTGCCGCTGTTCGGCCTCAATGCGCTTCCAGGGAAATTGCCAGGGGTCGGTCATATTCTGGCCCCCGAGAAGGGGGGTGGCCTTCTGGCTGCGACATTCGACGTCAAGGGAACCGTCGGCCAGCCCCAGATGACCGTCAATCCGCTTTCCATGCTGCTTCCGGGCGTGCTGCGGAAGATTATGGAATAAGCCTCTTCCGTCGAAGTGCGGTGGTTCCGAAATAGGGAAGGGAGTTCTATGATCGTTCCCGTATCAGGAGGCAGCCATGACGGACATGACGGATCTGTTCGGGACGACGCCCGGCCCCGGCGGCAGGGAGACGCCCCCTAGACGTGACGGGCAGCCCTCGCGTCCTGCTCAACCGTCTCGCCCGATCGAAGCTCCCAAAGTACCAACTCGTGCACCATCACGGACGCAGCCTCTGGCGGACCGTTTGCGTCCAAAAACACTCGAAGAGGTTCGGGGGCAGGATCATCTTCTTGGCCCCGAAGGCACCCTGACTCGGATGCTGGCACGTGGCACGCTCTCCAGCCTGATCCTCTGGGGAGGGCCGGGATGCGGCAAGACGACGATTGCGCGTCTTCTGGCAGGGAAAGCCAATCTTTTCTATTCGCAGATTTCTGCTGTTTTCTCAGGAGTGGCAGAGCTACGGAAGGCCTTTGATGAGGCGGATAAAAGACAGGAAGCAACGGGTCGCGGAACTCTGCTGTTCGTGGACGAAATCCATCGCTTCAACCGCGCTCAGCAGGATGGATTCCTGCCCTATGTCGAGCGTGGAACAGTCGTGCTTGTCGGCGCAACAACGGAGAATCCGTCTTTCGCTCTGAATGCGGCTCTTCTGTCCCGCTGTCAGGTTCTGGTGCTGAACCGCTTGGATGACGCCAGTCTGGAAGCCCTTCTGCGCAGGGCGGAAGAGGAGGTCGGCCATCGTCTGCCACTGGACCGGGAAGCGCGCGCCAGTCTTCGGGCTATGGCGGACGGGGACGGGCGCTATCTGCTGAATATGGTGGAACAACTCGTCGTGCTGGACCCGAACCGGGCACTGACTCCCAAGGATCTGGCTGCGCTGTTATCCCGCCGGGCGGTGCTGTACGACCGTGATCGCGAAGAGCACTACAATCTCATTTCCGCTCTGCATAAATCTCTGCGCGGCAGCGATCCGGATGCAGGCCTCTACTGGTTTGCCCGAATGCTCGAAGGGGGCGAAGATCCGCGCTATATCGCCCGTCGTCTGACGCGCTTCGCGGCGGAAGATGTGGGACAGGCAGACCCGAATGCTCTGCCAATGGCCGTTGCAGCATGGCAGACCTATGAGCGGCTTGGCTCTCCGGAAGGCGAGCTGGCTCTGGCACAGGTGGTCGTCCATCTGGCGGCGGCCCCGAAGTCCAATGCGGTGTATGCTGCTTATAAGGCCGCGAGAAAACTGGCACGGGAAACCGGAAGCCTGATGCCGCCTTCCCATATTCTCAACGCCCCGACGGCCCTGATGAAAGACATCGGGTACGGCAAGGGCTATGAGTACGATCATGACTCCGAAGACGCATTTTCGGGTCAGAACTACTTCCCGGAGGGCATGGAGCGGGTCTCGCTCTATCAGCCGACAGACCGGGGTTACGAGGGCCGTATCAGAAAACTTCTGGACATACGGGCCGCCAAAAGGGCATCCCGCGAGCCATGAAAGTTTCCAACCGCATTGTCACCGAAGACGAAGCCGATCTGCGCCTCGACCGCTGGTTCCGACGTCACTACCCCAATCTCACACAGGGCGCGCTCCAGAAGCTGTGCCGGACAGGTCAGGTCCGCGTCGACGGGGGGCGTGTGCAGACCAATTCCCGCCTTGGGCCGGGGCAGAGTGTCCGCATTCCGCCGCTGCCGGACATAAGCCAGCCCGCACCACTGCCGCCGCCAGATCCGATGCTGGTGCGCGAAATTGAAAAGATGGTGATCTATCAGGACGATCACCTGCTGGTTCTGGACAAGCCATCTGGCCTTGCAACGCAGGGTGGCCCCGGCATTACCAAGCATGTGGACATGATGCTTGACGGTCTGCGCAAGGAAGATGGGGACCGCCCGCGCCTTGTGCATCGTATCGACCGTGACACGTCCGGCATCCTTCTGATCGCCCGCACGCCGGGCGTGGCCGCCAAGTTGGCAGCCGCCTTCCGGGGGCGTGATGTGGGCAAGACGTACTGGGCAATCGTTGTCGGCCGCCCGGCGCAGCCTTCCGGCATTATTGATCAACCACTCGCCAAGATTGGCGCAGGTGGAGCGGCTCTCGTGGTCGCTGCGTCACGTGGCGAAGAAGATGCTGTGTCTGCCAAGAGCGAATATGAGACGATTGATGCGGCTGGAAAGAAGTTCTCCTGGCTGGCCCTGTCTCCGCTGACGGGCCGCACTCATCAGCTTCGCGTCCACTGCGAATCCCTCGGCACGCCTATCGTTGGTGATCCGCGCTATGGCGGGAAGGCCGCCCATCCGGAAGGATTCATCGACCGGCTGCATCTCCATGCCCGCCAGCTCGATATTCCGCATCCGGCTGGTGGACGCCTGATCGTCACTGCCCCGCTGCCACCGCATATGCGTGAGACATTCCGTTCTTTGGGGTTTGTGCCGGGTGATACGCCTGCACCCAAGCGGATCAAGGGAAACAGAGGGCCTGCAAAATAATGAGGAAACTCACTGGCGCGCTCATCGGGGTCATCGTTGCCTTCGTGGGCGCCTCTATCGCTGCACATGAACTGATCGACCAGGATGCGCTGCGCCAGCGTGTAGCCGAGGCCCTGAAGAAAGAGACGGGCCTTTCCATGGCCGTTAAGGGATCATCCATCCAGATCCTGCCATGGCCCTCGTTTGAAGCGCGGAACCTTGTTCTCCAACGTCCGGGTGAGAAGCCGGTCTTTGAGGCCAAGACCCTTCATGCTGGCCTGTCCGTTCTGGCGCTTCTGCACCGGGAGGTCCGCTTTCAGGATTTCGTGGTCGACGGGGCAACGTTGCTGCTGGAGCGTGATCGGGAGGGCAATGCCAACTGGTCTTTCAGCCGCAATGCCCATCCTGAAAATGGCGGCGAAAATGCCCCGTTGCCGGTTCGGCAGCATATCGGGGAGCGCGTTCAGGCTCATTGGGATCTGTCGCTTGATGCTCTGCATCTGACGAACAGTACTGTCCGCTGGCAGGACGACATGAAGGGTATGAGCGGGTCGTTCCAGATCGGGACGATGGATCTCGCCGGGCTTCGTAGCCCCAGCCCTTGGATTAACCTGCAAGGCACGCATGGGTCGACGCCCTTCACGCTTCAGGGGCATGTCGGTGATCTGTCCCTGTTGCAGTCTGGCGCCAAGCCATGGACGTTCAGTCTGGGCACGACACTGGGGGCAGATGCAAAGCGGGACTGGCTGAACGTGGACGGGCAGATCCATGATGCCCGCCATCTCCGCGGTCTGTCTGTGACGGCGCAGGGAGAATGGCCAAACCTGCAGGACGCTCATCGTCTATTCCCGCATGCCAATTTGCCGGATGTCCGTGGTCTTGGCGGTGAACTGTCGGTTCAGGGCGATGCGGGCGAACTGACGGATGCGGACTGGGCCGAAAAAGGACAGGCGCTGCTCCAGAGCCTTGTTCCGGGCCGTATGCACCTTCATGCTGCAGGGCTGACGTTTCGGGGTGTGGGAATCAATAACCTGCATCTTGATGCCGATGCAGGCTCTGCCCCTCTGTCTGTAGGGGCGGATGTCCTCTGGCGGAATACAGGCTGGAGAATCCTGAGCAAAGCCGGAACGCTGGAACAGGCGGCCCGTGCCTGGCGGGATCATGGGCAGACTGCAATCCCTGTGGAGGCAGAAATCCGCTCCATGCCGTTGTCGCTTTCTTCAGCGGTTGGTAGTGATGGGGCAGTTCCGCCTGCTAATGCGCAGGACGAAGCTAAAATTACCGTTTCTGGCACGGTGGGCGCAGAGAAGAGCCATTTCGTGGTGCAGGGCGGGGCAAGGACGCTTCATCTGCCCAAAACCCTTCTGCATGACGTCTCCCTTCAAGGCACGCTGGACAGCAAGGGGCTGAGCGAAGCCACGCTCGATGGCTTTGCGTTCAAAAGTCATGAAGTGGACGTGGATGGGGTTTTGCATCTTCTCACGGATGAAGACGCGGTTCCCCTGCTGAACGGTCGTCTGCATGCAACGCAGTTGGATCTGGATGCGCTGCGAGGTCTGTGGCTCGCTGAGGTCAAGGCAGAGCAGGCGGCTAAACCTGTGAAGTCCGATCCTGTACCGATGCCCGGTCCTGCCGGAACAGTGGAAAAGGCAGCAACCCAGTCCGTTCAGACGCAGGATCAGTCTGCTGTGCCTGCGGCTCCTGATGCTCCAACTGGCTCTGGGGTAGCCGTGCCAGCATGGGTCAAGCGCTTACGGGCCCAGGATCTCGATCTGCACCTCACGCTGGACCGGGTTGTTTTCTACAGCCACGATTACACAAATCTCGTCACGCATCTGACGTTGTCCGACGGTCATCTGCGCCTTGAGCCGATTTCGGGTCAGGGGCAGGGCTTAACCCTGTCCGGTCAGGCGGATCTTGATGCCTCGAAGCTGCCGGTCACAACGCATCTCACGTTCCAGCCGCTGGTTTTGCCGGTCGGCCTGCTTGAGGAAAGCCTGAAGCTGCCGCTCCTGCTTCAGGGGCCGGTCCAGCTTGTTGGTGAAGTGACAGGACAGGGTGACAGTCTGGAAACCATCCGGCAGTCCCTGAACGGCCATCTCGGTGTCTCGATGGTGGATGGTCAGGTGGATAGCCAGATCCTTGGTCGTATTGCCGGGCCAGGAGCGAGTTCGCTGCTGGGCAGCGGTTCGCGTCCGCTGCGTTGCCTCGGTTTGCATCTGGCGCTTTCTGATGATGTCGCCACGCTGGACACCATCGGTCTGCAATCGGGACGATTCTCTACGCAAGGGCATGGTGAGGTGCATCTCGGATCGCAGGATATGACGCTTCACCTCGTGCCAAGCCTCGATTTTGAGGGGGCGGGAGCTTCAACGCCAGTGATTGTCACCGGAACGATCTCTGCCCCCCAGGCCAAGCAGGACAGGGACGGAAACGGGCGGTTCCAGCTTTCGATCGGGGATGGTCCGGCTGCTGATCCCTGCACGTCGGCATTAACCGCAGCTCGCGAAGGACAGGCGGGACCACCTGTTAGCGAGCAGTCGCATCATCACAACAAGGCAGGTGACATCCTGCGTGCGCTGGGAGTTCTCCATTGAGCAGTCGGAAGCGTTTCTGGAAAAATGTGACACTCGGGGAACAGGATGGGTAGTTCCGCCCGGAACTGGACGGTCGCCCGATCCGCCTGCCCCAGGGGGCGGTTCTGGCCGTTGCCTCCCGGTCACTTGGGCAGGCGATTGTCGCGGAATGGAGTCGCATTCCGGAAGAGGAATCTTTCACGCCAGAACAGCTTCCTCTGACGCGCATTGCAGGCACCATGATCGAGCGGATCCGGCCGGATCTGATCGAAGCCCGTGAAGCACTGCTTCGGCATGGGCTCGATGATGGCCTGTGCTACCGCAAGGAAAAGCCCGACTCGACGGTAGAGCGCATCTTCGAATGGCTGGCCAAGGAAGGCATTCAGCCATCTGTTACAGATGGTCTCATGCCGATCACTCAGTCGGGTGACTACATTACAGGGCTGGAGCGCCTCCTGACCCGCCAGAGCGAGGCCGAACTGGCAGTCCTGGGAGTTCTGACGCAGAGTTTTGGAAGTCTTCTTCTGGCTCTCGCGCTGGTCTCAGGTGCAATCAGTAAAGAAGACGCTGTGTCCGTTGCCAATGCTGATGAGCGCAAGCAACTTCTGGTCTGGGGGCGGGATGATGAACTGTTCCGTGTTATGACCACACGCGAGCAGGACACCACGGAGGCTCTGACGTTTCTTGGTTTTGCACGCGAGGGCTGAATTTTTCGTGTGAGGCATGATGTTGCCATATTCGGAGCGCATCTGGCGCTGTGACAGAAAGAGATGATTAGTGACTGGCTTCCAGGGGAAGTTATGGCGCAATTTCCGATCTGTCCTGTAACGTCAGAGTCGAGGAAGATATGTCGGTATCCGTCAGTCGCCCCATGCGTCACATGGGTACACGTCTTGTAGCGAAGTGCTCGATGGGGGCATGGCTTCTACTCGCAGCAACGCCGATTATTGTCGTTGTCTGCGCCATTCACGGCTGAGGCTTCCGTAGCCTCACAGTTTACTTGCCCGATGTGCCATCCTGATTGTGGTGGCATGAAAAAAGCCCACCTCCAGAAGGATGCGGGCTCTCTTTAAAAGCAGAAATAATTGAAGACGCTCAGGCGTCTCCGTTGTCCGGTACCATGATGCTGACGGCAGCAGTCGCGGCGATGCCCTCTTCGCGGCCGGTGAAGCCCAGGCGCTCGGATGTTGTGGCCTTCACGGAAATACGGCTGACATTGACCTGAAGCAGCTCTGCCAGACGCTCCTGCATGGCCTTGGCATGCGGGCCGATCTTCGGGCGCTCGCAGATCAGCGTAATGTCTGCATTCACGAGGAAGCCGCCACGGGCGCGAATGCGCTCACCGGCATGGATCAGGAAACGGGCGGAATCCATGTCCTTCCACTCGTTGTCGGTCGGCGGGAAGTGACGGCCAATATCGCCTTCAGCCAATGCGCCATAAATGGCGTCACACAGCGTATGGATACCGACATCGGCGTCCGAATGACCAGCAAGGCCCTTGGTGTGTGGAATTTCAATCCCGCAGAGGATCAGCTTGCGGCCTTCCTCGAATGCGTGGACGTCGTAGCCAAGCCCGACGCGGGGCAGCAGGTTGCCGTCGATTACACCTTCAAGACGCATCAGATCCTCCGCAACTGTCAGTTTGATATTGTTGTCCGATCCCTGAACGATCGTGACCGGATGGCCACCCTGTTCAAGCAGGGCTGCATCGTCGGTGCGGGCATCGCGGTGGGTGCGATGCAACTCGAGCAGGGTCGGGAAATGGAAACCCTGAGGTGTCTGCGCTCGCCACAGGTTCTCGCGCGGGACGGTGTCGATGATGATGCCGTCCCGGACTTTTTTGATGGTATCGCTGACCGCAACGGCGGGAATCACGCCCGCATGGGTTTTCAGCGCCTCTATGACATTCTGAACCACTTCCGGTGGTACGCAGGGGCGCGCACCATCATGAACCAGCACAAGATCCGGTGGCTCCGGCAGGTTGGCGAGCGTTTCCAGCCCGTTCCGCACGCTGTCGTGACGTTCTGCACCGCCCGCAACGGGTGGCAAAACATCCAGCCCGACAAGGCTTTCGGCCAGCAGGGGATCGTCTCCGACTGGCAGAAGAACATCTACATGCGGAAGGAGGGCTTCGGCAGCACGGCGGATGACGGGTTTGCCCCGCAGCATCCGGAACTGCTTGCTGGAACCTTCACCCTCGGGTGAGGCGGCGGCAAATCGCCGACCACGACCGGCGGCGAGAAGAAGGGCGGCGATACGCATGGGCGCAGGAATGGGCCGCGGGGGCCGCAACGTCAAGGGTTCGTGTCAGTGCGGATCAGTGAAGCAGTCCGCCGTCATGGGGGCTGTCGAGGCTGAACGTGGGAATATGGACGTCAAAGCGCTGCCCTGAGACAGGCTCAAGCATGTGATACGTCCCGCGCATGAAGCCACCAGGCGTCGTGAGCATTGCGCCTGACGTGTAATCATACTGGTCTTTGGGAGAGATGATCGGTTGCTCGCCGACAACCCCGTCTCCGTGGACATGTTCAACCCGGCCAAGGCCATCCACGATTTCCCAGCTTCGGGAAATGAGCTGGAAGGTTTCTTTCCGGCCATTTTCGATGCTGATGTGATAGGCCCAGGCAAAACGATGGTCTTCGGGCTGGGACTGGTCGTCCAGCCAGAACGTACGGACCGTGACGGTCACGTCGTCCGTTATCTGGCTGAAACGCGGTGCATTATCCATGGCTTCGGCCAGAGCCGCTTCCGGATCAGCCAGGAGGTGAGGGTGGGATGACTTGTCAGGCATGACGCCATTCTAATGTCATCCCGCCTCTTTGTCAGGAAAACTTATTTGACCGAGTGTGCAGCGGCTGCACCAGCTGTGATATCGGCAATCAGATCGGCTGCGTCTTCAAGGCCGACAGACAGACGAATCACGCCATCCGTAATGCCCAGACGTGCACGTTCTTCTTCGCTGACGCGCATATGGGTCGTCGTGGCTGGATGGGTGGCAAGGCTGCGCGCATCGCCGAGGTTATTGGAAATGGCGATCAGGCCAAAGGCGTTGAGGCACGCAAAGGCACCGGCCTTGCCATTCTCGACTTCAAAGGCAACCAGAGAGCCACCGTTGTTCATCTGCTTCTGGGCAAGGCCATGCTGCGGATGATCGGCACGACCGGGATAACGGACGTTCACGACGCCCGGAAGTGCTGCGAGCGCGTCGGCAACAGCCGCCGCATTACGCGCCATGGCTTCGGTGCGAAGCTTGAGAGTTTCGAGGCCCTTGAGAAGCACCCAGGCATTGAATGGAGACAGGGCGTTACCCGTGTTGCGGGTGAACGGCTGAAGCGTCTCCTTGATCCACTTGTCGTTGCCCAGAACGGCACCGCCCAGAACACGTCCCTGACCGTCGATATGTTTCGTGCAGGAATACAGTACGACATCAGCGCCCAGTTTGAGCGGAGACTGACCGATCGGGGACGCGAAGACATTGTCCACCATCAGCAGGGCGCCTGCCTTGTGGGCAAGATCCGCAATGCGCTGGATGTCCAGCACGTCGAGCATCGGGTTCGACGGGCTTTCGATCAGAACGGCAGCTGTTGGGCGCGAAAGTGCCTTTTCCCAGGCATCGTAATCGTCGCCATCGACCAGTTCGGTCTCGATGCCGTAGCGCGGCAGCAGCGTCGTGACGATCCAGTAACAGGAGCCAAAGATCGCGCGGGATGCAACAACGCGCTCACCGGTTTTGACATGCGCCAGAAGAGCTGACGAGACCGCGCCCATGCCTGTGGACGTGGCGATACAGGCATCTGCACCTTCCAGAAGGGCAAGCCGTTCCTGAAGCGTGTCCACAGTCGGGTTGCCGAAGCGTGAATACTGGAAATGCTCGACATCGCCCGTAAAAGTGGCGGCAGCCTGCTCGGCACTGTCATAAACGAAGCCGGATGTCAGAAAGAGCGCTTCGGACGTTTCACCGAACTCGGTACGGTTCGGGGCATCGTGCAGGAGACGCGTGGCAGTACGCCAGTTTTCTGAAGACATGGAATCAGTCCCTCCAAAGGTTTTCACCGGTCGGGTGAAAAGCATGTGGCGGGCCGTGGAAGTCCTGGGGAAACCGTAGGTGGAAAACCGCAGGGCCTCTTTAGCGCAATTATTTATCCTCGCCGCAAGCCGGCCGCTCAAATCACGAGGGCCAAACGGTCTTTAGGGCCGCCTGACGGGCAGGACTATGGGACGAGGAGTGGTTTTGCGTCAACACCCCTCAGCATGGATTGCAGAGGGGCGGAGGGGAGGATATAAGCGACGACATTGCGGGTGTAGTTCAATGGTAGAACGGCAGCTTCCCAAGCTGCATACGAGGGTTCGATTCCCTTCACCCGCTCCAGACTTCCCTGAAAATCCTCAGTTCGGTCCGTTCATCTTGGGCATGGGCGGCGCGCTCAGCGTGTCCTGATACTCATTGCCATCCCAGATCCACTTGTCATTCTTGCCGACCAGCAGGTCGTGCATGCCTTTATGGCGCGTCGGGAGAACGGAAATATCACCGTTCACTGAGTCTAGGACGGTGTTCCAGCTATCGTTATGGCGCAGGTACACAGAGGTCGTGCAGCCAGCAGACCCGCAGAGACGGGCGGACTGAAGCTGAACGAACAGGGCTTCGTCATTCTTGCCAGAAGACAGGGGCGCAGAGCCGACCAGCACAACCGGATGGTCGTGATGTTTGGCAGCGTCTTCCAGGTCGTCTGAATTCAGCTTGCGGGCATCAATATCAAGCTGTGTGCCCGGGTGGGCAGACAGAATGACAGGTGCGGGGCCTGTTGCCGCAGCAGAGGAATGCTGCGTGTGACGCGTGGCCCGATGATGCGTTGTCGCGGCGCTTACCGTGGCGGCAACCGAGAGAACTGAGACTGTAAGCAGCGCCAGATGGCGAAGCCGGGTGCGGGATAGAATCTGCTGGATCGTCATGATGTGATTCTTAACACGGAATTAAGCCAGTCGATCCATGACAGATTTCCGGCCAGGGGGAATTTCGACGTTATTCGTGCCGGAGCGTAATAACCAGAACGTCCCGGTAAGCGGGTTCGTCGGGGTTTTGCGGCGTTACGGCTGTGACGCCATGATAGACGCGATGGTCATCCACAATGGCAGCGTCGAGAGGTTTGGTCAGGGTGAAAGACCCGAGAAGGTCTTTCTGGTTGTCGTGAATGGTCGTCACGCCCTGCTCGACATTGTGGCGTCCAATCATCAGAACCAGAACCCAGTCAACTCCGTCCCGATGCATCCCTTCCGGTGTTGGGCGCCCTTCGCTGTCGGGGTTGGCCTCGATGCGAAACTGATGAACCTCCGTGTGCCAGGTGTCCGGCTTTTCCTGGGAAGGCGTCAGGGCATCGGCGAATCGGCTGATGGTCCGGGTCGCGGCAAGCATTGCGGGATGAGAAGCGATGTTGTCTTCAATCGCACCGAACCAGCGTTCGATCCCGCCATTCAGCAGGTTGTGGTCCCGGCTCTGATAATGGGGCTGGTGCGTTTTGCGCGTAATGAGACCATTGCTGACAGAGAACGTCGCATAGCGCCGCCGCCGGTAACGTCCACCATCAGCCATGTAGAGATCAAGGCCAAGATCGTTCCAGCTTGAGGCAAACGTGTCCCAGTCCGTCAGGCCCTCATGTTCAAGAAGCGGACGCATTGTGTCCGCTTGCAGGAACTTGAAGCCTTTCTCCTCAAGGATGGTTTCGACCCGCTGCACGGTCTGGTCGAAGGCTGAAGGCAGAGGTGTGTCGGTCATGTCTGCTCACTTGGTGATGCCATGCCCGACGCTCACATCTGCCGGGCAGTTCAGGCTCCGAGGTCTGGCTTGACGGGCGAGAGATGTTCCCGAACCGTCGTGGACGCCGTTTTTGCAAGACCTACGATACCAGCCTGATGCTGGCGGTACAGTCCTTCATGGATCAGACGGGCAAAAAGACCGGAGAGCAGGCCGCCGCCAAAGCTGCGGTTTGCATCCAGCATGCCCCAGCCGTTGTAATCACCCAGTGCCACGACAGCACCGCGATCATTATAAACGAACGGAGCAGGCGTCTGTCCGGCGATGACCTGCGGCAGAACACGCCCGACATACTGTCCCTGCTGGCGAGCAGCCTGTGCCGTAGGGGCAACAGGAGCCGCATCGATGCGCGCGCAGTCACCGATAGCGAAAATCTTGGGGTCTTCGGTGGTCTGGAGGGTCTGCGTCACACCAAGCTGTCCGGCACGACCGCGCTCGAGACCGTCGAACAGGGCCGTTGCGTCAGAGGCGCGAACACCTGCTGCCCAGATGCGGAGCGTTGCGGGGATCTGTTCACCAGACTTCAGGTTAAAGCCGTTTTCGTCAGCTCCCACGACCATTGCGCTGGTGCGAACGGAAATGCCGAGCTTTTCAAGCTGTGCCGATGCAGCTTCGGACACGGCCTCAGGGAAGGCCGGAAGAATGCGGGGTCCCGTTTCGATAAGAACGGCGTCCAGGCCGTTCTTGCGAACCGAGGCGCCCAGGCCCGGGGCTTCGTCAATGGCCTTGCAGAGCTCAGCGGCAAGCTGCACGCCGGTTGCGCCACCCCCCACAATACCGACGCTCAGCTTCTGGCCGGCAGCGCGCGCCGTTTGAAGGGCCTTGCGGAATTCCGAATACAGGGTGTCGGCGTCATTGAGGCTATCGATGAAGCGGCAATGTTCGAGAATTCCGGGAATTCCGAAATCGTTAGCGCGTGACCCCAGTGCTACGACAAGATAATCGTAGGGGAGGGTCGATCCGTTCTCGAGCGTGACCGTCTGGGTCGCCCGATCAACGGCTGTAGGAACGCTCTGGACAAAGCTGAAACCGAATTTCGCGGCAGTTTCCGTAAAGGGAATGCAGTTGCCGTCATGCTGCATCGTGCCGGCTGCAAATTCATGCAGGGATGGCTTCCAGTAATGGACCGGGCTGCGATCAACGAGTGTCAGGGAAATGTTGCTGCGGCGACCAAGGGCCGTCGCGGCCTCCAGACCTCCGACTCCGCCACCGAGAACAACGACACGAGTTGCAGCAGACATGGACAGTTTCCTCTTACCGGGCGCCCGCCAATTGGGCTGATGACTGTGCTAACGGCAGCGGAAGAGCTGCACAACCCCCGCTCCC
>Ga0157360_1000071_pt1 | contig 57266 bp, 47 predicted proteins | sample AttlaeALBM1_FD_111483 | JGI IMG/M metagenome (GOLD analysis project Ga0157360, IMG submission 111483) | Fungus gardens microbial communities from leaf cutter ant in Ribeirão Preto, State of São Paulo, Brazil - Atta laevigata ALBM1 | ecosystem: Host-associated > Fungi > Mycelium > Unclassified ...
GCAGGGGTTTTCCTGCTCGTGATGCCGGGGGTTTCCGCCGCGCCGCAATTCGTACCGCCCAACGGTCTGCCTCTGGATACGCCTCTGGGCCCGGAGCGCAATGCCGATGGATCGGGTGTCATCACGTTCCGCACCATGGGGCGGGATATCGCGCAGAATGCAACGGCCATCGGCGCGCTGGCGGACCAGGCCGTCACGAAAGACGCGCTGACCGCCGCCCTTGCCCCCTATCTGACCGGCACGGCCGCCGATGCGCGTTATGCCACGCCTGACAGCGTAACGGCGGCAGTCAGAACCGAAACAGACCGGGCCACAAAGGCGGAGCAGGGCCAGGCGGATGCTCTGGCGGCCCTGCAGGCAGAGGCCGTCACGAAAGACGATCTTGGCACCGCCCTTACTCCTTACCAGATGCAGACACAGGCGGCTGAAACCTATCTTCCTAAAGCGGGTGGCGCAGTCCAGGCGCTCGCGGTCTCTGCCTCGTTCACGCCACCGAAAATGACCTATGAGCAGGCCACCGCGTCAGCCTGCGCCGTGGGCACGATCTATTACATCACGAACGGCCAGAAATTCTGGTCGAATGCTTCCTTCGGAGGGGCGGATAATTCACAGGTTCTGATCGCCAGCGATGCGGGTCAGGAAGGCGGGTTCTATGGCTGCGTTTCCATAGGTCCCGGACAGACCAGGATTGTTCCCCTTGTCATGAATTACAATGGCGGGGCGCGGTGACGCCCTGCCTGAATGCCGCCATCCCGCTCCGGAGGGCGCAACACGCCTGAAAGGCAGGACAATGCCTGACAATCTCACCCCGCAACCCTGGTGGGCTGCCCTTGTCGGCGGGATGCTCTTTACCATCCGCTGGCTGATCGGTTTCGGGGCATCGAGCGCCAAAGCCACCATTGAATCACAGCGACAGGATCTCGACCGGCTGAATGCCCGCGTGGACAGGCTGGAAGAACGCGAGAAGGAGTATCTCGTCCTGATCGAAGAATTGCGCACACAGAATGCAATGTTACGCGAAGCGATGGGACGGGCAGGTGTGATTATCCCGGATCAAAGCACCTCGAGGCAATAGAACGCCAAAAACTACATCAGGCCTAATAATAAAAAGAGAAATCGACATGACAGATTCACTGGAAATCGCCCTGGCGCTTTTGCGTCGGGACGATATCGAGGGGCTGCGTCTTGCGCCCTATCTTTGCCCTGCGGGTTACTGGACCATCGGTATTGGCAATCGCTTCCTGGCTGATGGCTCGCCTGTCACGGCCCGCACCAAATCCGTTACCGAACCCGAGGCCGTCGCTTTGGCTCAGCAAACACTGTCAGGGCTGCGCGTGAAACTGCGCGTTTCTGTCACAGTGCCCCTCACCCCCTGGCAGGAAGGAGCGCTGCTCTCATGGCAATTTAATGTGGGCAGCAACGCAATGTGCAGATCCACGCTTGTCAGTGTACTCAACCGGAAATTCTATGCGGCGGCAGGGCAACAATTGCTTGTCTGGGACAAGATAACGGTCAGAGACAGGCTTTCTGGCTTGGATAAAAAGATCGTCTCCACGGGCCTTCAAAGGCGCAGACGGCTGGAGCTTGTCATTTATTCCGGTCGTCCGGTCGCAGGTGTGCCGTTCACGGTCTGACTGACCTCGTTTTTTTCTGAGATTTCTGAAAAGGAGTTACCAGCATGGATCTGGAATGGCAGCAATTTTATGCGTCCATCCTTCCCTTCATTCCTGCCGAAACTGCCAGCAGCCTGACAGTGACTGGTACATTTCTCGTTGCGTTGTGCGCCATTGTGGCGCGGTTCTGGCCCCGACCTGCCGCCGGGTCGAAATGGCTTTTTATCTATCTGCTGGTCAATCGTATTGCGATGAACAGCAAGCATGCGTCCAACGCAGATGATGTGAACCGGTCCGATTAGTGGTGGTGGTGACATCCAGTAGATAATCATCAATAATATTCACCACAACAACTTATAAATTCAATTTTGATATATTCATTATATAATTAATTCTTCTGGTATATTGTGTTGTGGAGGGTGTATTTAGACAATTAGTAATAATATAATAAAATTATTTACTTTTCTGTAAAATAATGGCATTTAAATTTACAGAATGGATATCTATCAAAAATATTTGGTATTGTTTATTGATAAATTTTCAATGTACTATATCAAGTAAAATTTCTTGATATAGTACATTGTTTATTTATTCATGCGGCAATATTTTCGATAGTGGGTATTATTTCTTTTATTTCTATGCAGATAATATAGTCACTCATACTTTCCGGATTGATGTCGCGTAATGGTGCAACACCATTTGTCCAGCGATAGGATGCCTCTTCTTTCCGATGCCAGCCGAAATCAAGGTCTTCTGTGAGATGTATGTCATATTCGTAGGATGTATTCGCTCCATAAACCGAGATCGCGCCTATATGCGCTCCAAGGTGGCGACGATCATCAATGAAACTACCGATCAGATCTGAAGGTCTTGCACAGCTCGAAACCAGCAGAAGATCACGATCAGCAGTATTTACGGCAAATATATATTTTTGGTCTGTTATACGCAGTGGTGTAATAATATTTCCCCTGCCATCCTCAAGTTGAACGAAGGTCGAGCATCGGCTTTCGCTGGAGATTTCATGGTCCCCCCATAGTGTCTTTGCTCTTTCGAGAAGCTGGAGGAAGATACCCTCTACGAAATTCCGCGATGTATCAAGTGGCGCTGCGGCATCGTTCTCCCATGATTTCAGTGTGCCATGCGAGGCGTCGGAGAGGATGGACTGCGCATTTTCCCTTGTGCGGAGGTAACTCTCGGTTTTGAGGTTGTTCGATACGACAATCCTGTGCGTTTCGAATTCAATATGAAAATACTCATATTGATCTATTTCTTCATAAACGATGCTTATACCATTCACGAGCATGCGGACTGGCACGAATTTGCCATCTATGAAAATGCAATGCTCCTCCGTTACCCTCAGATCGTTATCCGGAACATTTTCAGAGAAAGCATTTTTCAGAATACGGACGGGCTGATGTCTGATACTGCCAACAAAGTCATCGTTTTTGACCATCTTGGATTCAACCGAGATGATGCGATCGATTGTTTCCTGGCCTTGCGCATCCAGTACGCAAACTTCCATACCAATACGGAGATCCTCGACGGCAATCATTCCCTGAGGGGTCTTGATCATGCTGCCTGCCAGAAAGCATGCGCCATCCCAGGCAGTACCCATCCAGTTTCTGAAAAGCAGACCAGTTCCTGCTGGTCCACTGACCTTGACATAGCCCAAGCTGACAGAGCTTGGCATCACGAATGAGTATTTCGACAGATCAACACTGTTATCTGCAATAACAATCCAGCCGCCGCTCACCTGTACGACGAGTATCTTGAGTGTTGATAATCCATATACCTGGTTTGCTGTATATGTATAGGTCTTCCCGTCAATGGTTACCTGACGGCCAGTCCCATAAGTTACAGTGCTTTGATGCTTGTATCCTGTGTTTCCCAGTGGGGCACTTGGGAAAAAGTTTGTCTGGTACGTGTATGTGCCTGAAGTGGGAAGGCTGAAGCTTGGATTGGGTGTCTGAATTGCCATGGATTTCTGCCCTTGTTATTGTAATCGGTCCTCATCCAATAAATATCTAGCATCCATACGAATAAAATTGTCAATTTGTATTGATTTCGTATTTTTGATAAATTAATTCGAAATATATAAATACCGAATATAATTCTCTTTTTCTCTTTAATTGATGTAGTTTTAACGATTTTGGCTGGTTTGGCTTTTCAACCCTTTTGCAGTCATGATTGGCAAGTTCTGCGCTGACATGAGGCAATCGGGTTGAACAGGCCAAGGCACACGCTCATCTGGCTTTTCATTGCCGAGCGCAGTCATGGGGTCCGCAGGTCAGGTAATAACTGATCGTTCTTTTAGTTCAAGCGACAGGAGGAGGCGCAGGATCGACGGTGACAGCAGTGCCACTCTGAAGCAGGTCTTTGGCTTCTTCCGGACTGCCCACTGCCGGGGGTGATCCACGCAGGGGCATACCTGCAGTCTCCCGTACGGTCAGCATTGTGACGATACCAATGAAGGCTGCACCCATCAGATACCAGGCAGGGAGATCCAGATAGGATGTCTTTCTCACCAGCCAGGCCATGAGAAGGGGGGTTGTGCCTCCGAACAGGGAAACTGAAAGATTGAAGGCCACCGAAAGGGCTGTGTAGCGAATGGGTGTATAGAACAGGGCAGGTAATGTGGAGGGCATGGAGCTTGTGAAACCAGCCAGGGTGACGCCCAGGAGCATAAGGCCCAGAAAAATAAGGCCGTCGGAATGACTCTGGATCAGATGGAAACACGGTATGGAGAGGATCAGAAGCGCAGCTGAAGCCCCGACAATCATCGGTCTTCTGCCGATACGATCGCTCAGCAGCCCGCCGACTATATTGATGGGCATCATCAGGATCATGACGACGATGATAAGGATCAGGCCCTTGCTCTCGGCATACCCAAGAGACACCGTCATGTAACTGGGAATATAGGCCAGTAGCATGTAATCGGTCACATTGAAGACGAGCACGAGCCCGACACATTTGACCAGTTGTCGCCAGTGTACAGCAAAGAGATAGCGCCAGCCTGGGCGCGCATGCTCCCGTTTTTCCGACTCAGCGGCATAAGCCTTGAACGAGGGTGTTTCCTCAAGTCTGACACGTGCATAGAGCCCCAGAAGGCCCAGAGGCGCGGCGATAAGGAAGGGAATGCGCCAGCCCCATGAGAGCATTGCTTCCTCGCCCAGGCCCAGTTGGAGCAGGGTTACCACGCTGGCGCCGGCCACGTATCCGGCAAGTGTCCCGAATTCGAGCCAGCTACCCATCAGCCCTCTGCGGCGGTCAGTCGAATATTCAGCAATGAATGTTGCTGCGCCTCCATATTCTCCGCCAGTCGAGAAACCCTGCACCAGGCGCGCGCAGAGCAGCAATATCGGAGCCCATATACCGATCGATGCGTAGGAGGGAATCAGGCCAATAGCAAACGTGCCAAGAGCCATCGATATCATGGTGGCGGCCAGAACCTTCTGCCGACCATACCGGTCTCCCAGCGGGCCGAATATTGCTCCTCCGATAGGCCGTATCAGAAATGCAATCGAGAATGTTGCGAGAGTAGCGATCAGGCTGATCGAGGCATCATTGTCTGGAAAAAAGACCTTGCTCAATGTGACGGCGATATAGCCGTAAACACCAAAATCGAACCATTCCATGGCATTGCCAAGGGCAGCAGCACCCACGGCGCGTTTGAGCATCTCGGAATCAACCACGGTAATATCGTCATGATCGAGTTGCCGACTGCTCTTGAACCATCCAAGGTGATGGGAAGATAATCTGGGTTTCTTCATCAGTAATACTCCCGCATTACTTTGAGGAAGAAAGCTTTTTCAGAAGGTTCAGACTGCGTCAGGATGGAGATCGGTAAAATCATTCATCCTGTGTAGCATAAAATCATTAAAATGTCTAAAATGTCATCTTCTTCATTCCGCAACAGGTGTCTGTCTGCGCGGAAAGCGTAGTCCCGAGATATCACCAGCACGCAGTCGTTCGTATGTTATGGAACAGTTCCCGTATCGAACAGGAGCAGCTGGCCAGACTGTATAACGCCTCTCCTCAGTCATGGGTCAAAGCGAGCTTTCTGGCTGTTCTGCCGTGTTCGGTTTTATTTGCGCTTCTGGAATGAAAGGATTCGTCGTAGGAGCGAAGGGTGACGAAGCCCGTATGCTTGGACCTGCGCTGGAGACGAGATGTCGCTTGGATTAACGCATGGTTGACAGGATCCCGTTGATGGTCGGAATAGCCGCATACGATATTTTCGATACCCCTCCCGAACGCGGTTATGACGATCTGGTCCTGCTCGCAGCCCAGATTTGCAATACGCCGATAGCCATCATGAGTCTGGTGGGGGAAGAGCGCCAGTGGTTCAAGGCACGTACAGGTATTCCCTTCTCCGAGACATCTATTGACAGTTCGATCTGCCGTCTGGTGGTCGAAGAGAATGGCCCGATCGAAATTGAAGATCTTGCCATTGATCCGAGAACAGCCGGGAACGAGCTTGTTCTGGAGGCGCCGAAAATCAGGTTCTATGCGGGCATGCCGCTTCGAACGCCATTCGGTACGATCGGAGCCCTGGCGGTTATTGACGATGTGGCAAGGGCGGGAGGGCTGTCTGTTGAGCAGCGGGCTGCCCTCGAAAAGCTTGCCGGTCTTGTCGTTGACCTTCTGGAGTTGCGTCGTCGTAGCCTGGCCCTGGCCGTGACCCAGAAGCGTTGGCAAAGTCTGTTCCAGACCATGGAGGAGGGGTTTTTTCTGGCGCAGGTGCTACGTGATGACGCCGGGGACATTTGCGACTGGGTCTATCACGAGGTCAATCCGGCCTGGGTACGTCAGGTGGGTATTCCTGCAGAGGTAACCATAGGTAAAACGTACAGTGCGCTTTTCCCGTTCGTCGAGGCAGAATGGATCGACCTTGCTGCGAAGGCAGTAGCGGAAGACAGGCCCGTGCCTTTCCTTCAGCGTGTCAAGGCAACTGGCCGCTGGTACGGGGGTGGTTTCTATCCGGTAGGGCAGGGTTTTTTTTCCGGTACTTTTCGCGAGGTAACCAGTGAAGTTGCGGCGCAGAACCGTCAGGCTGGTCTGATTGCTCTGGGCGATGTGCTGCGTGATGAGCGTGATGTCACTGTGATGATCAGTCAGGCCATGGCTGTTATCGGCGAAGCTTTTTCTGCAGATCGTGCCACTTATGGTGAACTTGATCATCACATAGAAACCCTTACCGTGGCCGAGGGCTGGGCGCAGCCCGGAATGCCGCCGATTGCGGGCGTTTATCGGTTTGATGATTATGGCCGTCTGCGTGAAACCCTGCTGGCCGGAGAGGCGCTGGTGATCCGGGATATTCTTACCGATCCGCGTACGCGGGACGACAGTCAGGGGTGGCTTGCGCTCAGGGCACGTGGCGTGATCAACGTACCGGTGCGGGAAGACGGGCGTAACGTGGCCCTGCTTCTGGTTCATTTTTCGCATCCCCATGACTGGGCTGATGAAGAAATACACTGGCTGCACAATGCTGCAGACAGGCTGGAACATGCGGTTGCCCGCAGACGTGCTGATGAACTCCAGATCATGATTAATGGCGAGATTGCCCATCGGCTGCGCAATACTCTGGCCATGGTGCAGGCCGTCGCGCGCATGACGTTGCGGGATGCTCTTTCCAGGGAGGAGGCGACGCGCTTTTATGAGCGGCTGCAATCGCTCGGCCGCGCGCATGATCTGCTTCATTGCGAAGAGCAGCACACCGCACTTCTTGGTGATCTCATTACCAATATTCTGGGCGATGCAAGTGCGCTGGAACGCTGTGAGGTAACGGGTCCGGTCGTCCGTCTTGGCTCACGTGCAGCCATGTCCACGGCATTGCTGATTCATGAGATGACAACCAACGCCTGTAAACACGGGGCTCTTACGGCTCCGGAGGGGAAAATCGCTATCACCTGGCATCTTGAGGCCCAGGAAACCGGCAGTGAACTGGTCCTTTTGTGGAAGGAAAAAGACGGTCCCGCGATAACGCCTCCTTCGCACGGTGGCTTTGGATCCCGACTAATATCCTTTGGTCTGATTGGAACGGGAGGCGTCTCTCTGCGCTATGAAAAGGAAGGTCTGTCAGCCAGTTTCCGGGCTGACGCAGAAAAGATCATGAGGACGTAATGGCTCATTCACTTAATGTCAGGGATCGACCGGTGACCACTGTGCTGGTCGTCGAGGACGAGCCTTTGCAGCGTCTGAGCCTCATGGATCTGCTTGAAGAAGCCGGCTATCAGGTTGCCGATGCTTCTGACGCTGATCAGGCTCTGATCATTCTCGAAAACCGTCCTGATATCCGTATTGTTCTGGCTGATGTTGATATGCCGGGTTCGATGGACGGTTTACGTCTGGCTGCCCTTGTTCGTGATCGCTGGCCACCAATCGAGATCATCGTGACCAGTGGTCGAGGTATTCCCCAGCTTTCGGCCATACCGGCGCGTGCCATGTTCCTGCCCAAGCCACTTAATGAGCAGCGTGTGAAAGAGGCTCTTCTTCTTTTCAGCTGAGGTGCAGTGTTACTCTTCCTGTCAGGATAACCGGGTGTCGCCTGCAGGTTGGCTGGGTTTACGATGTGCGGCAACACAGCACAGAACGCTCGCAACGATGAAAAGGAACGAGGCAATTTCAAGTGGATGGGGCATGCGCCGGTCCCAGAGAAAACCGTAGAGCAGGGCGAAAAGCGTTTCGAACAGGATCATCTGTCCTGTCAGCGTCAGAGGCAGGAGCTGACTCATCCGGTTCCAGAGCGCATTGCCACAGAGTGACGCAATGACGGCAACCCCGATCGAGACGGCAGCGAAGCGACCCCACGCCCCTATATCATGCGTGCCGGGCTCAAGGATCAGGGCAAGAGGGAGCATGATGACAGCCTGAGCTCCGGTCATCAGACCTGTCAGCAGGTTCCAGTCATGTGCCGATATATGAGTCAGGCGCGACAAAGCGCGGCTGTTTCCCACGGCGAAACCGGTCCATGATACAAGGGCTGCACAGGCGCAGAACAAGCCGAGCAGACTGCTGCTGCCTGTATCAGATGGCGACTGACCCGTATGAAACAGTGCCTGCCAGCCAATGCAGAACGCTCCAATCATGCAGAAGAACAATGACGGAGCAAGTTTGAGAAAATGTGGGGCATCCTTGTCTCGGCTACCTATGATCGTTACGGCCACAGGCATGAAACCGATCACAAGTGAGGTAAGCGCAATACCGCCTTTCTGTACTGCCATTGAGAGCATGACATAGTAGAAGCTGTTTCCGAAAAACGAGAGCCAGAAGAGCGTATGCCAGTCGCGGCTCTGCAGATTATGACACAGAGCCGGTAATCTGGTGCCGACCAGCATCAGCGCGATCAGACCATAGGCAAGGTAACGCCCTGAAGCGAGGTCGAGTGGTGGAAAATCGCGAGCCAGTTCCGGAGCCAGAAAGACCAGTCCCCACAGGGCACCGGCACCGGCACCGCATAACACGCCAAGAGGAAGGTTTTTCTGGTTGCGATTCGAAGGGGAAATCATGTCGTCTCTTCTAGTCCCGTGGGGGGAGGCTGTCTTGTCTCTGCCGATGTTTCCGCGTTGTTGTGATGCGATAGCCAAGGCGCTTTATCCCCAGCAGAAAGCCTGACAGGCAGAGTGTGCTGACCCCAAGCAGAAGGGGTAGCACGATAATGAGCCGGGCGATGGGCTGCCGGAGCCAGGGAAAAAAATCGAGATCGTGAGGGCCATAGATGATCCAGCGAGATCCTTTTGTACCTGATTCTGCGATCAGGAGCGGGGTTCCTGTTCTCGTATCGAGATAGGCTCTGACCCCGTCAGGACCGGTGACGCGGAATACCGGGAAGAAGCGGGTAAAATGTCGTGTTGAAAAATAATAGGTATCATCCTGACCAAGCGTGATGACCCGGGCAGACACATGGTTGCGGGTCAGGGTTTTCTCGATGTCTTCCTGAGTGAGAGGGACTGAGTTCAGGGAAATATCGAGAGTCGAGGACTCACCATTTTCGGTGGTTGCGGCAATAAAGGGTATGCCACTCCATGAGCTGAGCCTGATATCACGCAGGCCGCATTCCGGATGAGCATGGAGTTCAGTCATTACTTGGGACAATTCGCCACGTGATACAAAGCCCTCGAATACCTTTGTCCACTCCGGTACAGGGCCGCGCGCGAGAAAACCGGCCGGGTTCATGCTCAGAAAGCCGGTTGTAATCCAAGAGAGAAGCATCAGCCCGAAAACAATTCCGCTAACATGATGCAGGCGATGGAAACCCCGGTAGGGTGAAAAACTCTTGCCGCTCCTGATGCGCCGCCATCCGATCCAGAGGCCCGTGGTGGTAAGCGCCACGCCGGACCCGGAAAGAACACATAGCGTATAGACCCAGGCGGTCTGGTGACGCTTGAGCAATGAGGGGTAAAGCCAGTGAGGGATGGCCCCGAACCATGACCAGAACCGGCTGTTCCGGGTTGTGGCCTGCATGACATCGCCTGTCTCGGGAGAGAGATAGACAACGTTTCTATCCGGATCATCCATGGCAAAACGGTAAAATCCGGATTGATGACCTTTCGTGTTGAGGATCCACTGATCGTGGTCGCGAAGTCCCTCGAAATGCGCGCTACCTGCAGTCAGACCGACATAGCGGACAGCGTTTCCGGCCAGATCCTCAGGCGATAAATGATATGGCCTGCCATTGCGCAGATCATAGGTTCTTACAATTCCCGTTTCGGCATAAGCGAGCAGCAGAGGAATCCTGCCAGCCATCAGAACCCTGAAGGCGCGGTACCGCTCTTTCAGGGGAGGCAGAACGGCTGGATCTTCCAGGCTTATGGTGTTGTGGGCCAGGGCGGCCTGAAGCTCGTTACGCTGTGGCCATGCTTTCCAGAGCATGACGACGCCTGAAAGGCACCATATGCACATCATCAAGCCCAGGGTGATGCCAGACCAGCGATGGAGCAGAAACAGCGTTCTGACGGCTTTCTTGCGTAAAGCCGGTTTCATGAATTCGGCCGGATCGATCTTGCTTTCAGCCGTCTGCCAGCGTGAGATGTTTTGTGATGTACCGCAGAGCGTGAGTTTGTTTCCTGGTCATGAAGAGAAACTCTGCCGCACGCTCCTTTCTGGAACGCGTTCGCGTTCATGTCTGGTCGATCTGTACGCCGTAGGCGACAAGATCATTCAGGCAGGACGTATCGTCAGTGGAGATGCCTCGGCAGGCTGCGCGCTTGATGACAGTCTCAAAGCCCAGCTTGCTGCAATCCCGTGCAGTGGCAGCAACACAGAAGTCCAGAGCAACACCACAGATCGTAACGTGTCCGATACCGAGCCCACGAAGGAGTCCATCGAGCCCGGTGGAATGGCGCTGATCGTTATCAAAAAAGGCTGAATAGGAATCGCAGGCAGGATCTAGCCCTTTATGGATGATATGGGTCAGGCGCCGCTGATCGAGAAGTGGTGGAAAATCGGCGCCTTTCGTGCCCGATACGCAATGAATGGGCCAGTCACCTCCATAGGGTGTGAAAGAACTGTGGTTTTCAGGATGCCAGTCCCTGCTGGCAACCAGAACATCGAAATCCTGATTCATGAGTGCATTGACTGCAGGTATGACCAGATCCCCCTGGGGAACCGCCAGACTGCCTCCCGGCATGAAATCGTTCTGCACGTCTATGACCAGCAGGGCGCGGTGGGAAAAGGCATTTGGTGATGAGGCCATGAGAGAAAGCTCCACGTATCTCAGTGACCGATAACATGACGCATATCGTCGCCGAAATGATGCAGGGCATCTTTTGCCGACATATGCCGCCTGTGACCGTTTTCAGCCACGATCGTGACGGTGGCTGTCATGCCTGCTGCCAGATGAAGATCGGGCGGTAGCTGGTCAATATGCACACGCACAGGGATGCGTTGGGCAAGCCGGACCCATGTATAGACCGGGTCGACAGAGGGGAGGCCCTGCGTCGCCGTGGTGGCATTCATGCTTGAGATACCTCTGGTGATGCTTTCTACATGGCCGAAAACCGGGTGATGTCCGCCCATCAGATCCATGCGTACCGGGTCACCTATCTCGATATTATGGATCTTGGTCTCTTCAAAATAGCCATCCACCCAATAAGAAGCTGAGTCGATGATCTGGATATTGACATGTCCGGCAGTCGCATAATCACCGGGGCGCATAAGGAGATTTGTGACATAGCCATCAATCGAGCTGTGGACGATCGTACGGTCAAGATCGATGCGTGCCTGACGCAATGCGGCCTGTGCGGCGTCATATTGCGCGCGCGCCTGTGCGGCCGCGGCTGCAAATTGCTGCTTTTCCTCAGTTGATACGGCAACCCCGGGGATGAGGCGGCGGCGCTGGTACTGCGAAATACGGAAGTCCAGATCGGCCTGTCGTTCCGCCAGATTGGCTTCAGCTGTGGCCACACGCACCTTGAAATCGAAAGGGTCGATCACATAAAGCACGTCGCCACGATGAACGAACTCATTGTCATGTACGCGCACATCAATGATTTCACCGGAAACACGTGGTGCCATATTCACCACCTGGGCACGTACCTGACCATTCCGTGTCCAGGGAGCTGCGGTATAGTAATCCCACAGGATGACCACCACGATCCCGGCAATAAAAAGGATCGACAGGGTGATGAGCCATCTGATCAGACGTGAGGCACGAGCAAGCACGATCGGAGATCTTTCACATGAGCCAGGTATAGAGTCCCAGCAGGCAGACAAGCAGACCAAACTGGGCGAGGGGCGGATTCCAGAAAAAACGCCAGAGGTTCAATCTGCCGAAACACCATCGAACAAGGGCAAGGGTCAGAAGGGCCAGGAAGAGATTGGCCACGAAAGCGGAAATGAGCACGCCTTCGAAATCGATGACTTCACTCATGAGCATTCCCCGGAGGGATGAAACCGGAAAACGCTACCATCGCGAGCGACCCAGACCGAAATGCATGAGCGTTGAGCGGTTTTCAGCAAGGGTTGAATGTACAGCCTCCAGGCTGCCGGCACAGAGTATGGCAATGGTGCGTTCCCTGGGTGGGGCATTCTGGGCGAGGGCCAGAAATTCGGTACTCAGCCGGGGCAGGGCGAGCGCCAGCGTCGAGAACGAGGCTGAATTTACCAGATGCCGCGCTTCACCTGCGAGGGGAGCGAGGCAGCTGCATCCATCAGCCTCACGCAGATAATGACGGATGCGTGCCAGAGTGGTGGTGAGATCCTCAAGAGCGACCAGACGGTTGAAAACATGACGATTGACCGGGCGTTCGGCACCCTGGTTCCTGGCCGGATGAGCATGAAGCTGCTTTGTCCATGTCAGTAGCTGAACGAGGCGATCATATTTCAGGCTGAGTAGGGCCGCCCCTGCCGGTTTGCCTTTGCCACTCAGCTGGGCTTCGAGATCCTGACCGATTGAGGCGGCAATCCGGAAGCGACGGCTGCGCGGTGTAGGTGGAAACAGCAGAACCAGAATAACGAAGGAAATGACACCCGAAAGCAGAAAAAAGATATTCCGGGAAATAAAGGCAATCGGATCGTAATCGTGATGATTGCTCAGTCCAAGAATAACCGGAAAAAAGGCACCGTAGTTGAAACCGATCGAACTTGTGCGCGCATTCATGAGCATCACACAGGCAAATATCGTATGGGGAAGAAAGACCAGCGCCAGCGCAGCGAATGCTGCAATATGCGGCAGGATCAGATAATTCATGCCAATGGCGACAAACACGGCCAGGGTCAGACCAAGTATGGCTCCCATGCCAAACTGGGATGTGTCGAGTGCTGTCGAGGCGAGCGTCAGAATAAGTGCGGCCTGGGAGAGTGCTGCCATAGAAGCAGGTTGACCGCTCGCAATACACAGACCGGCGGTAATCGAAAAACCGAGCAGTACGCGTACCGCATTGATGAAAGCGGCAACATGGTCAGGATGCTGGACAATCTGTGCAAGTTTGAGGGCTTCACCAGCAGGGGTAGCATATTGCAGCGTGTTGATGCCGGTAGAAATATGCAAACGGTTGCTCAGAAGAACGGCGGCACGCTCCAGATAATGCGCATCTGCAGGACAAGGGTGATAATCGGGTTGTTCCTCGCGCATGGTCTTGATCAGCGAGCCGACTGTTTCGTAGCGATCGCTGTGGTCCTCACGTAATTCGTGCCACGCAAGGACATGACGACGTGCGAGGGCTGAAACGTTTCTGGTACGGAGGATGTGGGCGATGGCTCGACCCGAGCCCAGTACGGTCAACATGCCAATTATGGCCAGACGTGCGCCTGCCGTGCGTCGGGTGGAGCGATCTATCTCGGTTTTCGCGTAAGTGATCTGGGCGGAAAGTGACAGGATATCGCCAGCGAGCGCAGTAGTCTCCATCGCATCGACCACACTCTCGCCTTGCAGGGCACGATGTCCGAATTCGCGGATCTGGCGCGCTCTGATCTCAAGCCCGTCTGCCAGTTTCTGCCATGCCTTTGGAGAGCCGGTCAGCATGTTCACGAAGGCGACCGAGGCGATACCGATGGCAACGCAGCTCGCGCGGGACAAGGCAACGTCAAAGACATTCTGTGGGGTATCGATCACATTGATGGCGACAAGTGCGATCGTATAGCCGGCGAGAAGGGCACCGTACGAACGGAAATGCCGCTCAAGTGAACCAATATAGGTGCAACCAGCCATCCAGAGCGCGCAGCCTCCAAGCAGCATGCCGCGATCCTGGCTGAAACAGGCAATCAGCAGAATTGAGGCAATCACGCCCAGTCCTGTACCGATCAGGCGATAGATGGCTTTTGAAAGCGCCTGGCCGCGCAGGGGTTGTGTGATGATCATCACTGTCACGGCGGCCCCGGCAGGGGCATCGAGTTGCGCCCAGAATGCCGTGGCGAGCGCAAGACAGATCGCAGCCCAGCTGCGTAAGGAAAAACCGATCCATCCGGGCGGGAAGGGTGGATTGGGCAGGTCGCCGGGCAGTGGCCACCAGCGTATGCGAGTCTGCACCCCCTCCGTCATTCCGCTCCATCCAGAAAACTGACTTCCTGTTGAAGAAGGCCCTGTTGGTGTGTGAGGTCAAGCACGCAACCCGATTGCGAGGGCTGAGAAATCTTTTGTCAGATACGGATCAGAAATTACCGCCCTCACCAGGTGCAGCCCGGGAGACGAGCAGCTGGTTGATACGAAACCCGTCTACGTCCACAACCTCAAAGCGATATCCGGCGGCCTCTATCCGATCGGCCTTGCGGGCCATGCGCCGCAAACGATGCATGACAAAGCCGCCTATCGTGTGGAAAAGATCGCGTTCGGCATCGAGTGTGATGTCCAGCTCGCGAAACACGTCGCCTATTGGTGCTGCGCCATCTATCAGCCACGAATTGGCGTCACGGCGCACAATGGCCTGTTCCTCGAACGGACTCGCAAGCCCATCCATCAACGCGCCCATGATATCCTTGAAGGTGATCAGCCCGACAACGAGGCCATACTCGTTCACGATCAGGGCAAAGCCGGCACCATGTGAGTCGAACTGGGCCAGCGTATCCCACAGATTCAGCGTGTCCGGCAGGGAAAGCGTATCACGCCTCATGCGGAAGATCTGGTTGCTGATGGGCTGACTAGGGTCGGTATTCGAGGGTACCTCGTCGACAACGGCCACGAGCACGTCTTCGGCGCGTATCGAGCCAATAACATGATCAAGTCCGCCATCGCAGAGCGGATAGCGTGAATAAGGGCGTATACGCACCTTGTCGCGTTGTGATTCGAGGCTTTCCTGAATGTCCAGAAAGACAATCTCGTCTCGCGGAGTCATGGCCGATGTGACCGACCTGTCCTGAAGCGCCAGAACATTCTGGATGAGCTGATGCTCTTTTTCCTGCAGGGCGCCCGAGGCGGTGCCTGCTGCCAGCATGGCGTTGAGATCTTCAGGCGTGACAGGATCGACTGCGGAAGCTGCCGGAATGCGCAGCAAACCAAGTAACCAGTCCGAAATGATCGAGAAAACCCATACGGCAGGATAAAGAACACGCAGGGCGCCTGTCAGGAACCAGCTGACCTTCAGGGCGACACGATCAGGATTGTTCAAAGCAATGCGCTTGGGCAGCAGATCGGCGAACAGGACAAACAGGCCGGTTACAACAACGAAGGCAAGACTTGCTGCAGTCTTGCCGGCAAGACCGGGCGCCAGACCTGCCTCGATCAAAGCTGAGCTGAAAGCAGGTGTCAGCAGTTCGCTCGAAATAACACCGCCAAGCACGCCTACGGCATTGAGGCAGATCTGAAGAACCGTGATGACCTGGCCACTATTGCGGCGCAGTTTTAAAAAAGCCGAAGCGCGGGGGTCACCCTGATCAGCCAGCGCACGGAGACGGATATCACGTGCAGCCGCAAAGGAGATTTCCGAAAGCGAGATCAGAATTGAGACGGCTATCGCTGCCACAATGGCCGCGAGGCCCAGAAGCAGCAACGTCACGCGCGTGTCTCCTCGGGAAAACATGATTTTGAAACAGAAGAACCGGTTCTAGACGTATTACACGCCATATTCCAGTATCTGCGCGTCAATTCGCAGTGGGAAGACCGGCAATTTCGCGCCAGCCTGCCTCGTCACATGTGTCGAGGCCGAGTTCGGCAGCTTTTTTTGCTTTGGAACCGGCTTTTTCACCAAGAACGACCAGCCCTGTTTTTTTTGAAACCGAGTCACTGACCTGTGCGCCCAGCCGTTCGGCGATGGCTTTGGCTTCAGGTCGTGTCATGGTGTGCAGTGTACCTGTAAATACGATGGTTTTCCCTGAAAGAGGCCCTTCTTCAGGTCGTGCCTCTTCTTCAATGGTCAACTCGTTACGCAAATCAGTCAGCGTGGCCAGATTATGCGGTTCGGCAAAAAAGGCGAGCAGATCCGCGACGATACTTTCGCCAATGCCCATGATGCTCCCGAGTGCCAGACGATCATCTGAGCCAATCTGTCTTGCCGCTTTCATGGCATCAAACCAGGCTTCATAAGTCTGGTAATGACGTGCAAGGAGCTGCGCATTACGTTCCCCTATGCGCCTTATTCCCAGGCTGAATAGGAAACGGCTGAAAGCTATGCTGCGCCGTTGTTCTATGGCGCGTAGCAGATTGCGGGTCGAAACGTCTCCCCAGCCTTCACGCGAGCGAATCAGATCCGCTTTTTCATGCAGACGGAAAATGTCCCCGGGACGATCAATAAGGCCGATCTCGTGGAACTCACGTATCGAGCGCTCACCCAGTCCATCGATATCGAAAGCCTGACGTGAAACGAAATGGATCAACCTTTCGACTACCTGTGCTTCGCAGGTCAGTCCACCTGTACAGCGACGTACGGCTTCGCCTTCAGGGCGTTCGGTCAGAGAATGACAGACAGGGCAATGGATCGGAAAAACGTAGACTGGCCCTCGCTCCCTTTCCTCCGGCACAGGACCGAGAATCTGGGGGATGACATCACCGGCACGCTGGACACGCACCAGATCGCCAGGGCGGACATCCTTGCGGGCAATTTCGTCTTCATTATGCAAGGTCGCGCGGGAGACGATCACACCGCCCACATTCACGGGTTGAAGATGGGCAGTCGGGGTGAGGGCGCCTGTGCGCCCTACCTGGATCTCGATTTTTTCCAGTCTGGTAATGGCCTGCTCGGAAGGAAACTTCCAAGCGATTGCCCAGCGTGGCGCTCGTCCTGCAAATCCAAGGCGGTTCTGCAGGGCGAGATCATCGAGTTTGAAAACCACACCGTCGATATCATAGGGCAGTGAAGCACGATCACGTGCCAGAGCCTCGATATAAGACGGGATTTCACTGGCATGGGCAATTGCCCTGGAGAGAGGATTGACCACAAATCCCCAGGCTCTCAGCTGCTCGAGATAGGCCCAGTGTGTTTCTGCACAGCGTGTACTCGCAAAGCCCTGGGCATAAGCAAAAAGCGAAAGCGGGCGTCGTGCTGTCACACCAGCATCAAGCTGACGAAGAGACCCGGCCGCCGCATTACGCGGATTGGCGAAGGGTTTTTGGCCCTGTGCCAGCATGGTCTCGTTCAGAGAGAGAAAATCGGCCTTGGCCATGAAGATCTCGCCGCGTATCTCGATCTCTTCCGGTGCATCGCCTTTCAGTTCACGAGGGACGTCGGCAATCGTCAGAAGATTGGCGGTTACATCCTCGCCAACCATACCATCACCACGCGTAACACCGCGCAGAAGCTTGCCATGGCGATAGGTCAGATTGATCGAAAGCCCGTCGATTTTCGGTTCAGCGACAAAAGCCAGAGCATCGGCTGCCTTGTTATCAAGACCCAGAAAACGCGCAGCCTTTGAAACAAAGGAATCAAATTCAGCAGTCGAAAACACGTTGTCTAGCGAGAGCATCGGTACACGATGCGCCTGTTTGCCGAAAGCGGAATCAGGCGCGGCGCCAACTGCCTCCGTTACACTGCCTTGCGCTTTCAGATGAGGATGGGCTTCCTCAAGAGCGATCAGTGTGCGTCTTGCACTGTCATATTCCGCATCCGATACTTCGGGGGCATCATTCTGGTGATAGGCGATGTTCCAACGCGCAATAAGCGCGGAAAGCCGGGCGTGTTCGTCTGTAGCTTCCCGGGCGGTCGTGTCGTCCATCATTCCTGTTCCAAAAGACTGTCTGCAGCTGTACGGGCGGCATCTGTAATGGTTTCACCCGCGAGCATGCGCGCAATTTCCTCACGGCGTTCTTCAGCAGAGAGTTTTTCTGCCAGTGTTTCCGTACGCTCCTTGCGTATGCGTTTGCTGATACGCAGATGCTGGTCACCTCGGGCCGCTACCTGGGGGCTGTGGGTGACGACCAGAACCTGCACATCCCGTGCTACGCGATGCAGGCGGTCACCTATGGAAGAGGCGGTGGCTCCTCCCACGCCAGAATCAACCTCATCGAAAACCAGTGTCGGAATGGCAGAGCGCTCGGCGAGGACTACCTTGAGTGCCAGCATGAGGCGCGACAGTTCGCCGCCTGAAGCCACCTTGGCCAGAGCACCCGGGGGCTGTCCGGGATTTGCAGCAATCAGGAAGGATGCCTGTTCCTTGCCGCGAAGATTCCAGGCCTCTGGTTCCAGAGAGGTCAGGGAAACGATGAAACGTGCCCGTTCCAGGCGGACCGGTTTGAGTTCGGCCATCACAGCGGTCTCAAGGCGCCGGGCAGCGCGTTCGCGAATGGCGCTCAGTTTTTCGGCTTCAGCGGCGAAAATCTCGCGTGCGGCTTTTGTCTCAGCCTGCAATTGCTCTATCCGCGCATTGCCTGAGTCGAGCGCCTCAAGTCTTGCCTGCAGACTGGAGAGAAGAGTGGCGAGTTCATTGACGGCTACACCATGTTTGCGACCGGCAGCGCGCAAGGCGAATAACCGTTCTTCCGTTTCCTCGAGCAGGCGCGGATCTGTATCAGCATCAGCCGCGAGACGGGAGAGGAGGGTTTCAGCCTCGGCGAGCGCCTCTTCCGCCTTTTCCAGGGCAACCAGGGCTTCCTGAGCCTGATGTTGCTGGGGCGAGCCCGGTAAGTTTTCCTCGCCCGGTGCAGGCAGTAGCCGGGCCAGAGTACGGCTCGCGCTGCGCAGGGCCGCGGCGGGGGTGGCGGAACGGCGATCACGAGGGGTCAACTCGGCCAATGCTGCAGCAATGGCCTCGCTGCGTCTTTCACCCTGTTGCAAGCCTATGCGCAGAGCAGCAAGCTGTTCTTCTTCATCCTCTTGCGGGGCGAGGGCAGCAAGGTCATCGACGGCCTGTCTCAGCCAGTCTTCCTCGCGTCTGGTTGCTTCCATTTCGGATTGCGCAGCCGCCAGAGCGGCCGTGACCTCGATCCAGCGACGATAACTGCGTGCAACGGCGTCCCGCACGGCACGATCCACACCGAAAGCATCGAGGAGATCGAGATGTGTTGCCTGGTCGGCAAGACCCATCTGGTCGTGCTGCCCCTGGATTTCGACGAGCAGGGAGGCAATACGACGCAACAGTCCGACGCCGATGGGCTGGTCGTTGACATAGGCACGTGATCGCGCATCCGCGGTGACCGTGCGGCGCAGCACAACAGGTTCATGAGGGTCGTCGAGCGCAATACCCTGTTCGGCGAGAAGTTGATGAACAGGGTGTCCGTCAGGGATGTCAAAACAGGCTGAAACCGCAGCCTGATCGGCTCCTGCACGTACGAGACCCCCACTGGCGCGATCACCAAGAGCGAGCCCCAGAGAGTCGAGAAGGATGGATTTGCCTGCGCCGGTCTCGCCCGTCAGCACGGTCAGACCGGGATGAAAAGGCAGATCCAGCCTCTCGATAAGGACCACATCGCGTATCGAGAGGTGCGTTAGCATAAGACAGGATCCTGAAAATTCAGCAAGATGGCCTTCTTGGGGATATTGACCATCTCCAGCGAAAAACCCTGTTCCGGATCAGAAAACCGAATGCCACGCACGGCCGAAAAAGCCGCGTTTTTTGGAAGTGGGTGCCTTGCTGTCTTCTGGCAGGAGACTACGGTTTCGGAGCAGATTGTAGCTGTAGCGGTACCACTGGCTGTTTGGGTAATTGTAACCAAGTACCGAGGTGGCCTTGCGGGCTTCATCAACCAGACCGAGCTCAAGATTTACTTCGACGATACGCTCCAGGGCTTCCGCCACATGGTTGGTGGTCTGGAAATCAGCCACGACACGCTGGTAACGCCCGAGAGCTGCCTCATAATTATGCTGTTGCTGGTAATAGCGTCCGACAAGCATTTCCTTGCCGGCCAGATGATCGCGGCAAAGATCAATCTTGAGCTGGGCATCACGCGCATAGGCGGTCTGAGGGAAACGCGTCACGACTTCTTCAAGTGCACTGAGAGCTTCGACAGTGCCCTGCTGGTCACGCTGTACTTCGGCAATCTGTTCGTAATAGCAAAGGGCACGCAGGTAATAGGCATAGGCAGCGTCAGGACTTGTAGGGTGCAACAGCAGATAGCGTTCGAGCTGCTGAACGGAAAGCGCATATTCGCCCTGCAGATAATAGGCATAGCCTTCCATCAGTTCCGCATTTCCGACATAGCCGGAATAGGGGTAATTCTGCTGAAGCAGTTCAAATTCGCCACTCGCCAGCGTGTAACGCTTCGAATGCAAAGCATCGATACCGTAATTATAGAGCGTTTCGGCGCTTGCTACTTTGGGAGCCTTGACCTCTTCCTTGTTGGAAAAGATCGAGCAGCCGCTCAGGAGCAGAAAACTGCTTGCCATCATTGCGGCAACGAGACGCTGACGCTTTGGAGCAGGAGTAACGTTACGTTCTATGTTCTGGTGCATGCCGACTCTTCCACTGACGAATGGTCTTATATCACGCCTGACCATTCGCGGAAGACCTGCGCGTATGAGATCGTTTCACTTACGCCATTGCACGAAACTGGGGCTGGCTGGCCCGTTCGCCACCAGTGAGGCGCCAGTTTTCCGACGAGGCAAAAAGGGCATGCAGAAGACGATTGTTCAGTCCATGCCCCGATTTATGGCCCATGAAACCTGCTTGCAGCGTATGACCGGCAAGATAAAGATCCCCTACAGCATCCATCAGCTTGTGGCGAACGAACTCCTTGGGATGACGAAGCCCGCATGGATTGAGGACAGTACTGCCGTCAACAACAATAGCATTATGTAACGAACCGCCACGGGCAAGACCCATTTTCTGCAGGGTCTCGATTTCCTTGCGTTCGACAAAAGTGCGACAGAATCCGACTTCCTGGCGAAAGCGCTCAAGGGTGAGTGGCATGGCATGACGTTGCTGGCCAATAACGGATGCTGTGAAATCAATGGACATGGCCAGAGCCATGCCCGAACGTGCCGGGCGCAGTTCAGCATAGGCACCATGTTCATCTTCAACGCGAACGGGCTGGATCACTTCGATGATCCGTCGTTCAGTCTCCTGTATGGCCGTCCCGGCGCACTGGATAAGGAAATCGAATTCGGCAGCAGAGCCATCGAGCACAGGGGTTTCCGGGCCATCAATCTCGATCAGGGCATTGTTGATACCGTTGGCATGAAGGGCTGCCATGAGATGCTCAATAGTGGCGATACGGATTGAGGGTGCCTCGGGATGGGCGATCACAGTGCTCAGTCTGGTGCATACTACATAGTCATGCCGGGCTGGTATGAGGCGGGCATCGGGAATGTCGCTGCGTCTGAAAACAATGCCATGGTCGACGGGGGCAGGGTTCAGCGTCATGCGTACGTGACTGCCACTATGCAATCCGATCCCGACGCAGGTAATCGCCTGGCCGAGAGTGCATTGATACCGGGTGCGTGCGCCAGCTGCTGAAAGAGAGGAAAAACCCTGGGCGATATTGGAAAGCGGAAGAGGTGTGATCGATGCTTTGAACGGTGTTTCAGCCGTGATCTGCATGATGGGAGGCTCTCCTTGCTTTCCACAGCGTCATGCCGGGATTGTCAGAAGAGCTTTACCCGCTGCGGGGGACGACAGACCAGTCAATGATTATTGCCAAGTATTACGCTCTAAAGCCCTGAAACTGAACCTTAATTTCAGTTTCAGGATGTAACGGTGTTGACGTTCTCAGCGACCTTGGTCACGGCGAAGGAAAGCAGGAATATCAAGACCGTTCTCCTCATTTGTATCATGCGACGAGGAGACACGGGGTGACTCTTCACGCTCGACAACCGTTGTGGTGTGACGAGGAGCCTCTTCCTGCGCCGCGCTGCTGACGGGGCCCGGACGACCGCGCAGAGCGCCGGTCACGATGCCAAACAGGCTGCGCGGCTGTGACTGGGGCTCGGGTGCGGAGCGCTGGTTCTGCTCCGAAAACAGACCTGCGCGTGGTGAGGGAACTGACTGGGGTGTAAGTTTGGCGGCCTGAGGGGGGACGGAATGAGGCGAGGGTGCCGGTGCGGCGCCAGAGGTCTGACCGTCAAGCGCATAGTGAGGCTGCTGGCGCGGCACAGTGGCATAGGTCGAGGCCGGCTGGAACGGCGGCTGGCTGCCTTGCTGATGGGTCACTTCCGCACCGTCGGGCGCAACCGGCGCCTGATCAGGCGTTTCGACCGGAACTTCCACATTTTCCGGCTCTGGAGCACGGCTGCCATCGATGCCGGTCGCAACCACGGAAACACGGATACGTCCATTGAGTGTGGAATCGATCGCCGAACCCCAGATGATCGTGGCATCGTCGGCCACTTCCTGTCGGATACGTTCGGCTGCCTGATCAACTTCGTAAAGCGTCAGATCATCACCACCTGTGATATTGATCAGCAGGCCACGGGCACCGGACATGGACGAATCGTCCAGAAGCGGGTTCGAAATGGCACGGTTTGCGGCTTCAAGTGCACGGTCTTCACCCTCGGCTTCGCCTGTGCCCATCATTGCCTTGCCCATCTCGGCCATGACGGTCCGGATATCAGCAAAATCGAGGTTGATCAGTCCCGGTGCGAGCATAAGATCGGTTACGCCACGCACGCCCATGTAGAGCACTTCATCTGCCATCTTGAAGGCTTCACGCAGCGTCGTGTGCATGGTGGCCATACGGAACAGATTCTGGTTCGGGATAACGATCAGCGTGTCGACATATTGCTGGAGCTCGGCAATGCCCGCATCAGCGACCTTCTTGCGTCGGGCTCCCTCAAAACCGAAAGGTGTGCTCACGACACCGACAGTCAGGATCTTGCGGTCACGCGCCATCTTCGCAATGACCGGAGCCGCACCTGTACCCGTGCCGCCGCCCATGCCAGCCGTCACGAACACCATATGGGCACCGTCAATATGACGGCTGATTTCTTCTGCTGCCTCTTCGGCTGCTGCCTTGCCGATTTCGGGTTTTGCGCCCGCACCGAGACCCTGGGTCAGATGCGGACCAAGCTGAACACGACGTTCGGCACGTGACCCGGCAAGGGCCTGCGCATCGGTGTTGGCTACAACAAACTCAACGCCCTGCAGCTGCATTTCGATCATGTTGTTGACGGCGTTCATACCGCCACCACCGACACCGATCACGGTGATGCGTGGTGAGAAATCGGAATAATTATACTGCGGTGCGGTAAGGTTGAGCGTCATGGCGAAATCCGAAACAGGGCTGAAATCAGTCGCGACAGGCAAAAAGATGACTGAGGAGCATGTTCTACATAGGTTACTTTTACCTCATGCGCGACCCCTAATGAAATGTACAAGGCGCTTTAACATCCCGTTTGGACGAGGATCCGGGGCATCGGCATCGTGAAAACTGCGATCTGCCCCTGCTGCCCAGGCAAGCAGGCCGGATGCTGTTGAAAATCCTGCGGAGTTGGCCCCGATTTCAGGCAGCCCCACAATGCCCAGAGGGCGACCGAGCCTGACGGGGCGATCCAGGATACGCGCAGCCATCGGGCCGACACCATCAAGAAGCGACGCTCCACCCGTCAGTACGACACGTTCCCGTCCTGTGCGGCCAAATCCGGCATCGTCCAGCCTGTCGCGTACAAGTTCGAGAGTTTCCTCGATGCGCGGGCGAATGGCGGAGACCAGTCGTGCACGAGAAACTGTCGTAAGAATACCGGTCTCCTCGCCAATTTTCTGCAGGGTAATCAGTTCGCTGCTGTCTTCTGCCGAAAGCTCGGCAGCACCATATTTGGTCTTGAGGCGTTCAGCCTCGTCGAGCGAAGTTGAAAGCATACCTGCGAGATCACGGGTCACATGCAGGCCGCCCACAGGCAGGAAGGCTGTATGGCGCAGCATACCTTCACCGAAAACGGCGATCGATGTCGTGCCGCCGCCCATATCCACGACCGTGGCACCGAGCTCGCGTTCATCAGCGTCGAGCACGGAGAGACCAGAGGCGAGTGAGGCCGAGACTAGACTGGTCATTTTCAGCTCGGAGCGCATGAGGACCGAATCGAGCGTTCTGACCGCTGCCGTGGCAGCATCAACAACATGCAATCGCGCGGTCAGCTGCTCGCAGACCTGACCACGTGGATCGATAATCCCATAGGTGTCATCCACGGCGTAACCGATGGGAAGGGTATGGATAACGGTACGGCCTTCAGTATAGGCGCGTGATTGTCCTTCAGCGACAACACGCCCCATATCAGCATCGCTCACCTCGTGACCGCCGATCGGCATCCGCGCGTTGAACAGGCGGCTTTCGGGATGGCCGCAGGAGAGATTGACGGCGATATCATCCAGTCGTCTGTCAGCTGCATCCTCAGCCTGGCCGACCGTGGCCCGAATGGCCTGCTCCGCTTCCTTGAGATCAACAATATTGCCGTTGCGTATGCCGCGTGAGCGACGCCAGCCATAGCCAAGTACACGCAGTGTACCGTCAGACTCGCCACGGCCTATGAGACAGGTCATTTTTGTCGAACCGATATCCAGCACGCCAAAAGTGCCGACCCGCCAATGCCTGGGTGTATTCGGCTCATCGGCAGGGGGAAGAGCCAGAATATGCTCATCGGAACGCGCGTGATTCTTGCGCTGCGTGCTGACCGGAAGAAGCGCCCGGCTTCTGGCAGTACGACGACGTTTCTTGCGGGGGGCTTCCGGGTCTGTCGGCACGAGGTCGTTCATTCTTCCGGGGCTCCGTCTGCAGGCTGGGGGGGAGAGGAATGCGTTGTGCTACCACGCGCTGCCGGCAACCGGGTGGATCTGCCGCCGCCTGATGGTGCCGGTGCTGCTGCAGGGAGAGGTGGCCGATTCCCAACGGGGGCAGTTTTGTCGGTTGCGCCTGTCTTGGTGGCGTTTGGATCAGGGGGCGAAACCGGTGTCTGATGGATCACCATGCGGTCAGGCAGACGCATGTCAATTGATACGACGGGGCGTTCCATCAGTCTGAACTGGGCCTGATACTGAGCCAGACGGGTAAGGGCTGCCTGTTCCTGGCCTTCAGGCAACAGAACCGTTGCGCCGTCGCGCAGGGTCAGGTTCCAGCGTCTCTGGCCAACCCGCACAGCCGCGACCACAAAATCCTTGATGCCGGGATTGGCTGTCAGCGCATCGACAAGAGAAGAAGCTGCCAGATTTGCCCCTTCGCCCACAACCAGCGGCAGCCTGATGAAGGCCTGGCCATTCTTGCCCTCCAGTCCCTGGTCAGGGACTCGCTCACCCGCACGGTTGATCAGAATGAACTGGCCATGATCCTGCCAGACAGCAATCGGACTGCGCTCAACAATCTTCACGACAATCGTATCAGGCATATGCCGTTCCACGATGGCATGATCGACAAAAGGCAGGGCATCGATGCGGTCACGGGCGGCTGAAACGGAGAAACCGAAAATAGGCTGACCCACTGATGTGCCAAGCGCTTTTGTCAGATCCTCTTCCGGAGTCAGATTACGGCCCTCAATGCGTATGGTCTTGATCTGGAAGGGTAGATACTGGACCAGTTTTGCCCGATAGGGGGCAAAACGTGATTCCGAGCTGGACAGTTTGAGAGCGGAAGCACTGAAACCGGCGAGAGCGAGCAGAACGAGAAAAGCCAGGATCAGGCGCAGTCCACGCTTGTGACGGCGCATGAACAGGACAAGGCGCGCTGGTCTGTCCTGCTGTATGGGGCCGCGATACGGCGTTTCCTGACGCCTGTCCCTCATAAGGCCTGTTTGCCGCGAGTCGTCAGAGCGTCGCGCACCAGCCAGTCACAGAGTTCAGGATAGGTGATGCCGCAATAAGCGGCCTGTTCCGGCAGAAGCGAGGTAGCCGTCATGCCTGGTTGTGTGTTGACTTCAAGCAGGATCAGCCGCCCCGTTTCCTCATCATAGCGATAATCGGCGCGCGAGGTGCCTGAGCATCCCAGGGCACGATGAGCTGTTTCAGCCACGCGCAGCGCCTGCTCGAATATATCCTCTGGCACCTGGGCCGGAACATGATGCACCGATCCCCCCGGCGCGTATTTGGCGTCAAAATCGTAGAAATCGCCGGTTGGAGAGGCCGCGACGATATCGGTTACAGTCAGGGCGCGATCACCGAGTACGGCTACGGTGAGTTCGCGACCCGGAATATACTCTTCAACAAGAGCATCCTTTCCGAAGGCCCAGTTTGCCGCAATGGCCTGACGACGATTACTGCCGGTGCGTACAATCTCGACCCCGAAAGACGAACCTTCCGCAACCGGTTTGACAACATAGGGTGAAGGCAGAGGATCGGCGGCTGCGAGTTCCTCCATTGTGACAACACGCCCTACAGCGACAGGCAGCCCGGCAGCGGCAAAAATCCGGCGTGAGGCCTCTTTGTCCATGGCAAGAGCAGAAGCTCGTATGGAGGAGTGGGTATAGGGCAGGCCAAGCCATTCCAGCACGCCCTGTATTGCGCCATCCTCGCCGAGTGGTCCGTGCAGCGCATTGAAAACCACGTCTGGCGAGGCTTTGCGCAGGGCGTTGATGGTTTGCACCAGATCTGGCCCGGCATCGACATTCACCACGTCATGACCTGCTTCGATCAGAGCCTGGGCAACGCCGGCGCCGCTACGCAGGCTCACCGGGCGTTCACTTGAGATTCCACCCTGAAGAACGGCAATTTTCAGGCTCATGGCAGTTTCCCCAGACGTTTGATTTCCCAATGCAGCGCAATGCCGCTGTGTTCCTGTACGCGTCGACGCACCTCGTCGCCAAGGGCTTCGAGATCGGTGCTCGTGGCCTCGCCCAGATTGAGCAGGAAGTTGCAGTGTTTCTCGCTCACCTGAGCGCCGCCCTGCATCAGCCCGCGACACCCTGCTTCGTCGATCAACTGCCAGGCCTTGTGGCCTTCTGGATTGCGAAAGGTCGAGCCGCCCGTGCGTGCGCGGACGGGCTGCGACGCTTCGCGCGCGGCCCTGATTTCGGCAATATGCCCGCGAATGGCCGCTGCATCGCCGGGTTTGGCGTTGAGACGCGCCCGGAGCACGATGGCGCCCTCGGGGAGCACGGCATGACGATAGGTAAAAGCGAGCGCCTCGTTGTTCAGACGCGTGACTGTACCATCTGGCAGGAGTACTTCCGCCCAGTCGAGCACGGCTTTCATGTCAGAGCCATAGGCCCCGGCGTTCATGACGACAGCGCCACCAACAGAGCCCGGAATGCCCGCAAGAAATTCCAGCCCCTGGAGGCCGGCATTGGCAGCCTGTTCGGCCACGATCATGTCGAGCGCTGCAGCACCTGCAACCAGCCCGTCCGGCTCGATAACGATATCGGCAAAACCGCCTGCCAGACGCACAACGAACCCGTTGATACCGCCATCTCGTATGATGACATTCGAACAGGCTCCGAGCACTGTGACGGGCGTGTTTTCGGGAAGAGCAATGAGCGTTTCGGCCAGATCCCGGGAGTCTTTCGGTACAAAGAGCGCCTCGGCATTACCACCTGTGCGAAACCACGCGCGGGGACCAAGCGGCATATCAAAACCCAGCCTGCCACGCGGAGTGAGGGAGTGAAGCGCCGTTTTCATGATGTCACGCCGTTCAACGAGGCAAGCTGACCCGGCAGAGCATGTGCCCAGTTGGTGATGGTGCCAGCCCCGAGACAAACCACGAAATCGCCGGGCTTGGCGATGGCATTGATCATCTCGGCCAGATGCTCCGGACCAGGAAGCGGCACTACAGAGCGATGACCGCTTGCCCGCAGTCCTTCGATCAGCGAGTCACGGCTGACACCTTCGATTGGTGCTTCTCCTGCAGCATAGACGTCGGTCACGATCACCGTTCCGGCATCATTCATGCAGGTGCAGAAATCACTGAACAGCGCTTCAAGACGTGAATAGCGGTGGGGTTGGACGACAGCAATCACGTCGCGTGCCCCCGCTTGTCTGGCGGCACGAAGCACGGCGGCGATTTCGACCGGGTGATGGCCATAATCATCAATGACCGTAATGCCATTATACTCGCCGCAACGCGTGAAACGACGTTTGACACCACGGAACCCGGCAAGGGCAAGGCGGATCGTCTCGTCACTGATGTCCATCTCGCTCGCTACAGCGATGGCCGCCAGTGCGTTCAGCACATTATGCTGACCCAGCATGGGCAGGCGGAAAGGACCCGCACGACGGGTGGTCTTTTGCGTACGGTTAGTAATCACCACCTCGAAAGTTGCCCCAAGCCGGTCAGTAATCAGTTTATCGGCGCGAATGTCTGCCTGAGGGCTAAAGCCGTATGTCACGACGCGATGGTCAGACAGGCGCGGGATCATCTGCTGTACGGCAGGATGGTCGATACAGAGCACGGCAAATCCGTAGAACGGAATATTCGAGACAAACTGATCATAGGCGGCCTGCATGGCTTCTGCCGTACCCCAGTGATCGAGATGTTCGGGGTCCATGTTCGTGACAACGGCGATGACGGCAGGCAAACGCAGGAAAGAGCCGTCGCTTTCATCCGCCTCGACCACCATCCAGTCGCCGGAGCCCATGCGCGTGTTGGTGCCATAGGCTTCGATAATACCGCCATTGATCACGGTCGGGTCGAGTTTCGCCTGTTCGAGAACGCAGGCGACAAGACTTGTGGTTGTGGTTTTGCCATGTGTGCCACCAATGGCGACAGCCCAGCGCAGACGCATCAGTTCGGCCAGCATTTCAGCACGACGCACAACTGGAATCAGACGGGCACGTGCTGCCACAACTTCTGGATTGTCTTTTTTGACCGCTGTGGAGGTAACGACAACCTGAGCTTCGCCGAGATTGCTTTCATCATGACCGATCGCAACCGTGATACCGAGCTTGCGAAGGCGCAGTACATTGGCACTTTCACTGATATCCGAGCCCTGAACCTTGTAGCCAAGCATGTGCAGTACTTCAGCGATCCCGGACATGCCAATACCGCCGATACCGACGAAATGGATGGTGCCAATGGATAGGGGAAGTGCGCGCATGAAACAGGCTTTCAGAGAAACAGCGGAAAATCGGTGCGAGAAAATTGACGGTCAGGAAAGTGAAGAGCGGTAATCCGAAATACGGGCCTCGACAAGATCGGCCAACAGTCTGGCGCTGTGAGGCCGGGCAAAGGCGCGGGCGGCTTTTGCTGCCGTCGCAAGACGATCAGGGTCGCTGAGCAGACCGGCGAGAAAATCAGACAGGCTATCGGGTGTCAGGGCATCCTGTCTGAACATCCAGGCGCCACCCTCATCGACAAGCTGGGTCGCATTCGTCCCCTGCTCGTCAGAGGCGGCAATCGGCAGAGGTACAAGAATGGAGGGGCGACCGGCGATGGTAAGTTCGGCGATTGACGACCCTCCGGCGCGGCCGATCACGAGATGGGCTTTTTTCAGAAGGCTGGCAACATCAGAGAAAAAAGGAGCCAGCTCGCAAGTGATCCCCGCTTTTGCGTAGGCAGTGCGCACCTCATCCAGATCCTTTTCATGCACTTGCTGGGTGACATGCAGTCTTGCCCGAAATCCGGCAGGGAGCAGAGCAAGGGAGGCTGGAATGATCGTGGAGAAGATGCGTGCACCAAGGGATCCGCCCCAGACAAGCAAATGAATGGCGTCGCCGGGGGGAGCATAATCCTCTGCAAGGAGTGCTTCTATTTCGGGTCGTACAGGCATGCCTGTCAGAGAGGCACGCAGCCCGAGCGGCAGACGCGCAACTGTGGGATAAGAGGTTGCGATGGCAGTTGCAAAACGTGCCAGCAAGGCATTGGCCTGACCGAGGACGGCATTTCCTTCATGAAGAATCACGAGCGGACGATGTGCGCCAGATACGAAGCGGCTGCCCAGAATTGGCGGGACCGACGGGTAACCGCCAAATCCGATCACGGCAACCGGGTTGAGCTGACGATGCAATCCCCGCGCAGCCCAGGCTCCGCGCAGCAGGGCCGCCACGCCATGCAATTTTGCCGAGATACCCTTGCCGGCAACCCCCGTGCCGTCGAGTACATATTGCGGTCGATCCCTGAAAACGCCGGTTAAGCGTTTGCCTGCACGTCTGTCAGTCATGAGCACAAGATCATGACCACGTGCGGCAAGCTCGGTGGCAAGTGCTTCGGCTGGAAAAAAATGGCCGCCCGTGCCTCCAGCGGCAATCACGATTGGACGGTTCATGATGTCGGTCCTTCCCGGAGAGAGGTCCAGTGGCCCTGGCTGGCATATGTCGAACTGATCGGGCTGGCAGAAACCTGATGACGTGTCAGGGCCAGCACCATGCCTAGAGTCAGGGCGATGGAAAGAGCGGATGACCCGCCATAGGAGATAAGGGGCAGCGTCATGCCCTTGGTCGGGATCAGATGCAAGGTCGAGCCCATATTGATAAAAGCCTGTAATCCGAAACCGGCTACCAGCCCTGAGGCGGCGGTAATCACGAACGGATCACTCTCTCTCATGAGTTTGACCAGAGTGCGTACCACGATCACGGCAAAAACCAGGATGATGAACAGGCAGATGAACAGCCCGTATTCCTCGCCTGCCACGGCGAAGACGAAATCGGCATGAGCGTCCGGCAGCAGGTCCTTCACACGACCTTCGCCAGGACCACGCCCCATCATGCCGCCGTTGCCAAAAGCACGCAGGGCCGTGTCGATCTGGTAGTGATCGCCGACATTGGGGTGCAGAAATCTCTCCACGCGCGAACGCACATGCGGAAACGCGACATACGCGCCAGCGAAAGCCGCTATCATGGCCCCCACGCCAGCGCCAACAAAAATGACAGGTAATCCGTTCACGAAGAGCTGGATGAAAAACACCATCGTGATGACAGACAACATGCCGATATCAGGCTGTGATTTGAGCAGAAGCAGGATCAATCCAAAGCAGCCGAAAGCGATCAGCATACCGGGAAAGCGGATTGATCCCATGATCTTGCGACGGCGCTGCTCGGCCAGAAGCCAGCCGGTAACAACTGCAAAAAACGGTTTCAGGAATTCCGAGGGCTGAACCGACATCATGGGAAGGGCAATCCAGCGCCGGGCGCCCTTGATTTCCACACCATGAACCAGCGTCATGAACGTTGCGGCAAGCGCGATAACGCCACCAATCAGGGCAAGGCGTCTGACTGCCGGACGGGAAAGCGATGATACCACCAGTACGACCATGCCAGCCAGAAGCAGGAAGATAACCTGCTTGAGAATGAACATCTCGCGCGAGGCACCGATACGCACAGCCACGGCGGGGCTCGCGGCGAGCATGAGGATATAACCGAATGCGATCAGGATCCCGACACAGCAGAGTGTGACGCGATCGATGTTGCGCCACCATCGTCCAATTCTGGACGTATCGACACGTGAAAGCCCTGCCATATTTTCCTAACCCCTCCGGCCCCTAGGATCAGGGCGTGTCTGAATCGCGCAAACGAGTCAGGATATCGACAAAATATGAGCCGCGCGCCTCAAAACTGGTAAACTGGTCGAAACTCGCACAGGCAGGTGAGAGCAGAACGACCGGTACATCATGCGCTTTTGCCGCGGCAAGACCGGCCGTTGTTGCAGCCTCAAGCGTGCCGACGATCTCGACGGGCACATGATGTTCTTTCAGGGTCTTTTCCAGAACGGACGCATCGCGTCCGATTAGAAATGCCTTGGCAATACGGCCAAAAAGCGGCGTCAGGGTCTCGATCCCGCCTGATTTGGCGGTGCCGCCCGCGATCCAGACTACCCTGTCGTAACAGAGCAATGCCTTTTCGGCGGCTTCGGCATTGGTGGCCTTGCTGTCGTTGATGAAGCGGATACCATCGATCACCCCGGCCAGGGCCTGACGATGCGGCAGGCCCGGATAGCTGCGCAGTCCTTCGGCAACAGCGTCATCATCAAGGCCCAGATGATGCGCCATGGCAGCCGCTGCGAGCGCATTTTGCAGATTATGCACGCCCGGCAGGGTCGGTGCCTCACGCATCGGAACCGCAATTGCCGCCACGGAATGGGCGTCATTGACCGAAAGCGTCATGACCGTGAGGCCCTGTGCCGTGTAATCCTGTGCGATCTCCTGGCAATAATCATCATCAATCCCGATCACGGCGAGATCGTTGCGTGTCATGTTATCGAATACATGACGCTTGGCGGCGGCGTATCCAGCCATGTCACCATGACGGTCGAGATGATCGGGCGTCAGATTGAGCAGACATGCCGTGTCGGCGTGAAAAGAGTGCAACCGCTCCAGCATGTAGGATGACATCTCGATCACATAGACGCCATCATCGGGCAGGAGGGGCAAGGCCAGCGAGGCGGTGCCGAGATTGCCTCCAGCGGCAACCGGTCGCCCGGCTCTTTCCAGCATATGGGCGAGAAGCGCCGTGGTGGTCGATTTGCCATTCGTGCCGGTTATGGCCGCGAAACGAGCCCTCGACCCGGCACGGCGCACCGCCTGAAACAGGATCTCCGCACCGGACAGAATAGGTACTCCGGCTTCTCGCGCCCTGACGGCTACTGCATGCGGTGCGGGCAGGAGGTGCGGAATACCCGGCGAAAGAATGAGCGCGTCGAAGCCTGCCAGTGTCTCGATGGGCGCCGCAGTAAAGCGCGGCTGGGCCGGGTCTGCTTCGGGCGGGCTCCTGTCGTCCCAGGCCTGCACCTCGGCACCCATTGCGAGCAGGGTTTTCACGACTGCGCTGCCATTACGGCCCAGGCCCGCCACGGCAAAGCGTGAGCCGGCAAACAGACCTGCAGGGAAGGCGCGACCTGTCATCTCAGCGCAGTTTCAGCGTGGCGAGGCCCGCCAGACCGAGCAGGATCGAGACAATCCAGAAACGGATGACGATCTTGGGCTCCTGCCAGCCCTTCTTTTCGAAATGATGATGCAGGGGGGCCATCAGAAAGACGCGACGCTTTGTGCGCTTGTACCAGAAGACCTGGATCACGACCGAGAGGGTTTCGACCACGAACAGCCCGCCTACTATGCACAGTACCAGCTCATGCTTGACGGCCACAGCGACGGCGCCCAGCGCCCCCCCGAGCGAGAGCGAGCCCGTGTCGCCCATGAAAACATCGGCGGGCGTAGCATTGAACCAGAGGAAACCGAGACCGGCGCCGATCAGCGCGGCGCAGAAAACCGCGAGTTCTCCCGTGCCGGGCACGAGATGCAGTTGCAGATAATCAGCAAAAACACGATTGCCGACCAGATAGGCTATCAGCGCGAAAACAAGGGCCGCGATCACTACGGGTACTATCGCCAGACCGTCGAGTCCGTCAGTGAAATTCACTGCGTTGCCGAAGCCCGTCATGGTGAGCATGGCGAAAAGTGGAAAGGCGAAACCGAGCGGCAGTAGAAAGTCTTTTACAAAGGGAAAGGCTACCATGTTGCGCAGTTCCGGCGGCATCAGGCTTTCCATCCAGTATCCGGCAATCAGCGAAGCAGCAAACTCGCTTCCCAGACGGGCGCGCTTGGAGAAACCAGCCGTATTGCGCTTGGAGAGCTTGAGATAATCATCGGCAAAACCGACTGCACCGAAGGCCGCGGTGACGAACATGACAGCCCAGACGAAGCCATTGGTCAGATCAGCCCAGAGCAGGGTGGACACGAAAAGCGCGATCAGGATCAGCATCCCCCCCATGGTGGGGGTGCCGGCCTTTTCGAGAATATGCCGCTCGGGGCCGAGCGTACGTATGGGCTGCCCCTCACGCTGGATGCGTTTGAGCTGGGCGATAAACGGACGCCCGAAAACCAGCGAAATGACAAAAGCCGTCAGACAGGCCCCGCCAGAGCGGAAAGTCAGATAATGGAAGAGATTGAAAAAACCGCCATGGGTCGTGTCGTGAATGGCGATGAGATTGTAGAGCATCAGGCTTTCGCGCCCCCCGCAAGAAGAGGGGCGACAATGTCGCGCATGCGACTGCCAAGACTGCCTTTTACGAGAACCACGTCACCGGCTTTCAGATTGGATTGGACGATGGGGGCGAGAGATGCCGCGTCTGCTTGCCAGACGCCACGTTTTTCTTCTGCAAGAGCGTCAAAAACATGGCGCATATGTGGGCAACAGCAAAACACCAGATCAGCATGGGCCATCAGATCCGGAACAAGGGAAAGATGCTCACGTTCGGCGAAATCCCCCAGCTCCCTGATGTCACCCAGCACAGCGACACGGCGCTTCGCGGGAATAAGGGAAAGAGTTTCCAGTGCCGCGCGTATGGAAAGGACGGAGGCATTATAACTTTCGTCGAGCAGCGCAGCTATCCCGCCCAGTATCGGTTGTATCTGGCCTCGCCCGGCACCAGGGCGCCATAGAGCAAGTGCAGCAATGGCGGCATTGAGCGGCAGGTCGAGTGCGTGTAGGGTTGCAAGGGCAAGTGCAGCATTACGCACCAGATGGCGCCCTGGTGCATTCAGCGATACGTTCAGTCCGTTGAAAACAAAACTGGAGCCGCCGGGCATTGTGACCAGATCGGCAAGACGGTCGTCCGCATCTCCCGAAAAACCGACATGACGCAGCCTGAGCCCGGCTTTTTTCGAGACATTTCGAAAAATCGTATCCATGCCGGTATCATCCGGCACGATTGCAGTACCACCCGCGGGAAGGGCTGCGATCAGATCCGATTTTTCTTCAGCGATTGCTTCTATGCTGCCCATATGGCCGAGATGTGAACTCCCGATCGTGGTGATGATGGCGACATCGGGACGCACCATGGCAGCCAGTGGTGCAATCTCCCCACGATGATTCATCCCAACTTCGGCTATGCAATATTCAGTCTTGCGCGGCATTCGGGCCAGGGTCAGCGGCACACCCCAATGGTTGTTGTAGGACGCAATGGCAGCATGGGTCGGACCGAGCGCGGAGAAGGCGCAATGCAGCATGTCCTTGGTGGTGGTCTTGCCCACCGAGCCTGTCACGCCTACCATTCTGCCCTTGAAACGGGCGCGCGCCGCATGACCAAGAGCCTGCAACCCGATCATTGTATCCGCTACATGCAACAGGCGAGGGTCGTTGCTCGGCAATGACCGGTGCACCATGACGCAGGCTGCACCTTTTTCCAAAGCTGTTGCTATATGAGCATGGCCGTCGCTGTTCTCTCCGACAAGCGCGATAAAGAGATCGCCTTTTTCCAGAGTACGTGTGTCAATTGAAATGCCATTGACTGTCAGCTCGGCATCCAGACGACCCTGCGTTGCCTCACGCAGTTCTGTGCTGGTCCAGAGAGAGCTCATGTTGACGCTCCCGCCAGTTCACGGATGACGGCACGATCATCAAAAGGCGTAGTAATGCCCGCAATTGTCTGACCACTTTCATGACCTTTGCCAGCCACCACAACCACATCGCCCGCCCTGGCCTCGGAAAGCGCTGTGGCGATAGCCGTGCGTCTGTCACCGATTTCGAGAGCATCAGGGCATGCGGCGCGTATCGCTGCGCGTATGACAGAGGGATCCTCGCTGCGGGGGTTGTCGTCTGTCACGATAGCCAGATCGGCAAGTTCAGCGGCTACCTGTCCCATGAGAGGGCGCTTGCCACGGTCGCGGTCACCTCCTGCGCCAAATACAACAATCAGCCGGTTCTGCGCGTGAGGACGCAGGCTATGGAGCAGATGGGCGAGGGCATCAGGGGTATGGGCGTAATCGACGTAAATACCGGCTCCATGATCGAGCGTGACGGCCAGTTCGGCACGACCTCGCACACCACCGAGTTCGGGAATGAGGTCGAGTACAGAGCGCGCCTGTGAATCCTCTTCCCAGGCGAGAGCTGCTGCAAGCAGAACATTATCAATCTGGAAACGCCCGGTCAGAGCAAGTTCGTAGTCGGGGAGTGTGACGCCGTGGAGTGCGAGCGATACAATCTGACCATGTGGCAGGGGCGTTGCGCGCAAGAGCCTGATGGTTTCACCCTGTTTGCCCACACTGCGCGACCGTAATCTGCGCGCCTGCACCACATCGCGCAGTATCGAGACTGTCTCTGCTTCCATATCGGCATTAAGCGCAGCAATGGCGCCTTCCGGGAGGAGCTCTGTAAAAAGCCTGAGTTTGGCAGCACGGTAGGACTCCATCGTGCCGTGATAATCGAGATGGTCCCGCGTGAGGTTGCTGAACCCGCCTGCACTCAGGGTCACGCCATCAAGACGATGCTGATCCAGCCCATGCGAGGAGGCTTCAAGGGCAACATGATCCACACCGGCAGATTTGAGGCGAGCGAGACTTTGTGCCAGAGAGACAGCATCAGGTGTTGTCAGGGGAGGTGGGGCTGCGACCGGGATATCACTGATCAGGCCGAGTGTACCAATACTGGCTGAAGGCGCTTTTCTCAGAGACCAGAGCTGACGCAGGAAATCTGCTGCGCTGCTTTTGCCATTTGTTCCCGTGACTGCGGCAATATGTAGTGGCTGGGGGCCTGCCAGAATCTGTGCAATGACGGCCAGGCTATGACGCGGTGTCGGGACCGTAAGTCCGGGGACGGGAAGTCCGTCCTGTATCTGTGTCCCATCGGGCAGGAGCAGGGCCGCGGCTCCCTGCGCCAGAGCCTGGGGAATAAATCTGGCGCCATTTTGGGCGACACCAGGCAGGGCTGCAAAGATCATGCCTGATGAAACCTGGCGGCTATCGGCGGTGATCCCGGTGATTTCAGGGTCGACGGCCAAGGTCGGGCCGGTCAGACCGGCCCGGTGCAGAAGAGCAGAAAGGCGCATGACTCAGCCTCGTTCGGGGGAGTGGCGTAAGCTACGTTCGGATGCCTTGGTGGCAAGTCGGGCAGCTTTTTCGGCGGCCTTGGCAGCGGCCTTTTCCTGTTTTTCTTTTTGAGCCGCAATACGTGGATCGCCCGGGTCGTTGCCGGGGCCGAGTGCACGCTTGCCCGGTGGAATCCCGGGTTCAAGCGGTATCGCCATTTCAGCATCGATTTTTGCAGCATTCTTTGTATCAGGGAACATGCCAAGCATCGGACCGATGCGCGCAATCAGCTTGCCGACGGCTGGCGTTGCGTTCCAGCCGGATGTTACAAACCCATGGGTCTTGGGTGTCGGATGTGGTGAATCGAGCATGAGATAGACTGCATAACGCGGCGCATTCATCGGAAAGATCGAGGTGAAGGCCGATATATTGACGTGTTTCAGATAGCGCCCATTGGGCCCGACTTTCTCAGCTGTGCCGGTTTTGCCGCCGACAAAATAGCCAGCGACCTCAGCATTGCGGGCTGTCCCCTGTGTTACGTCAAGACGCAGCATCTTGCGAATGAGCTTCGAGTTCTCTTCAGATATCACGCGTAGCCCTTCCGGTGCAGGGGAAGGAGATGAGGCGTCACTGGAAGTATCGCTGGTGTTGTCCGGTCTGAAAGCTGCAGGCACGACCTGCGCGGCTGGTGATGCTGTGCCTGGGGTGTTGTCCGGTGGCAAGGTCCCGTTATCAGGCTTGGCTGTTTCATCCTGCTCCCGCGCGAGAAGGGTGGGTTTTATCAGAATTCCCCCGTTTACTGTCGCGGCTGTGCCCCGGACGATGGCGAGGGGTGATTCGGCTACACCGTGGCCAAACCCGACGGTCATGACTGTTGAAATCCCCCAGTTTTTGGAGGAAGGCACAATGGGACGGCCAGCTTCAGGCAACTCGACAGGAACCCTGCTCAAGAACCCCAGATTGCGCAGCCAGTCCTGTTGTCTTTTGGCGCCAACATCGAGCGCAATATGTGCGGCAGCCGGATTGGACGATTTGGCGAGTACGTTGGGCAACGCAAGCCAGGGCGCAAAATGGTCGGATTTGATATCAGAAATGGTGAAACGGCCAATATGGATCGGAATGGTTGAAAAACGATCCCAGATATGGGCGACACCATATTCGATTGCCATAGCAGCTGTCTGGAGCTTGAACGTCGATCCTGGTTCATACATGCCGGTCACGGCCCGGTTGAACCGGGAGTCCGCAGGTGCATGACCGAAATCATTGGCATCATAGTCGGGGAGACTCACCATTGAGATGATTTCCCCCGTATTGACATCCATTACGATAGAAGCCGCCCCGATCGCCTGAAATTCGTCCATTGCGGCCTGGGTTACTTCGCGTGCAACAGCCTGGATCCGCACATCAAGCGAAAGGCGCAGCGGCGTGCGGTCCTTGGTCAGGCGCTCGTTGAAGAAGCGCTCAACACCGGCCACACCATGGTCATCAATATCCACGCCACCCAGAATCTGGGCTGCGGTACGACCCAGTGGATAATGACGACGCTCACTTGCTTCAAAATAGATGCCTGGAATTCCAAGGTTATTAATCGCGATTTCCTGCACCGGCGAAATATCGCGAGCGATATAGACAAATTGTTTCTTGAGTGAGAGGCGCCGCGTTGTTTCGGCCTCGTCGAGCTGTGGCAGGACGCTTTTCAGTTTCCTGGCAGCGTCCGCAGCGTCGATCAGCTCCATCGGGTTGGCGTAGACCTGAGCTACCGGCAGAGAAAGAGCAAGAGTTTGGCCATTACGATCAATAATACTCGCACGGTGCACATCAGGCAGCGCGAAATCACCCGCAATCTGCCCTTTGGGGTCACTTTTGGGAATTTCAGGCACTTGAGACGCAATCTGGCGCTTCTCCGGTGCCATGGGCATGAACACCGTTGCAAGGCTCAACTTGGCTGCAACCATACCAAACAGAAGCAGAAAACCGAGCCCGACACCAATCAGCCTCGTATGCATCTGATCCAGCGATGCTCTGATGCGTTTCGGGCTTCTGCTTTCAGGGCGCGAGGGCGCACCGTCGGTATGGCCCGACCTTTTCGGGGGAGGAGTCCTGCCAACCATTGTCAGCCGCTTTCATATCCGCTCAATTGGCGATTGGCATGGGCGGTGGCAGTGCATCACCATAGCCTGCGAGAGAAGATGATGATCCTGAGTCAGTCTGGACGTGACGTGATTTGGGAGGCTGAATGGCAATGTCGACATTCTGTCGTGTAGCATGGGCCGTGGCGACTGCACGAGGATTACGCCACGACGTTGCAGCTGTCGCCTGGGGACGATCGCCGCGGAACGTTGCCAGTCGGACAGTAGGATCGGCATCACTGCCATTTTGTGTTTCGTGAGGTCGGGACGTAGCGTGGACAACAGCGTCATAGCGGCGATTATGATGCGTAGTCTGGCCGAGTTCGTCTGAAACCACATGACTGTGATTGTTCTGCTGCGCCAGTTCGATCGCGGGGCGGGCAGGTGGGATCTGCCGGTTGGCACGCGGTGTCACAGTCGGTCGTGCCGGGTGTGGCGTTGTCGCGGCCAATGTTACATGGGGGGCAGGGATAGCCGGTGTGGAAGCTTTGGCAGATGGCGGATGGCGACGCGCAGCATCGGCGCTGGCCATAAGCGCGGGCGTATCCTCATGAACCGTCTTGGGTTTCTGCTCGACTGGCTTCTGTTCGGGCGTGATCTGATGCTGAACCACAGGTGCAGGCGCATTGGAAACCGCAATGCTCAGACTCTCGCGCGGATCATGAAAGGCTGGTCTCGTGCTGGGGGCAGGCAAGGCGTCGATCATGTTGGCCAGACGTACATATTGTGTGGGCGCCATGGGGTGAAGCTGGCCAAGAAAACGCGTTGAAAGGGCACTCAGCCGATCAGGCTGGTTCAGCAATGCCCATTGCGTACGCAGCATGGCAGTCTGGGATCGTACACGCTCCGTCTTCTGGACCACGGCTGTAATATGCTGATCGAGCACGGTCGTTTCATGCTTCTTGGTGTAAAGAAACATTCCCGAGCCACCAGCGAGAAGCGCACAAAGGATTGTAAAAGGCCGGATCATGAGCGAGACCCCCTAAAAGAGGCTGAAGGTGCGGTACGAAGCAGACTGCGTAGCTTGGCGCTGCGTGAGCGGGGATTGCGACGGATCTCTTCTTCTGAAGCGAGAACCGGTCGCGTGTGAGGTAGAACGAAATCAGGAGCGATAAAACGCTCCGTCATGGGTTCGTGTCTTGAGGGACGGCTGACGCGTCCGGCGGCCTGGGCAAGGGCACGCTTGACCAGACGGTCTTCAAGCGAATGAAAAGTGACAATAACCAGCCTGCCATCTTCGGCCAGCAGACCGGGAGCCGTGTCCAGCGCGCGCTGCAATTCGCCCAGCTCGTCATTTACGGCAATACGCAGCGCCTGAAAGGTGCGTGTGGCCGGATGAATGCCTGATTTGTCAGGACGTACGACGCTGCGGACAATATCAGCCAGACGTGCTGTCGTACGGATCGGTTCTTCGGTACGTGCGCGTATGATGGCAGCGGCGATACGACGCGACATGCGATCTTCACCGTAATGATAAATGATGTCAGCCAGTTCGTCGGCTTCAGCTTCGTTGACCAGATCAGCGGCAGAGCGGCCTGACTGCGACATGCGCATGTCAAGTGGCCCATCATGGCGGAAGGAGAAGCCACGTTCTGCCTCATCAATTTGGTAGGAAGAGACGCCAATATCCAGAACGATTCCGTCGAAAGGTGCTTCATCGGCCAGAAGCTCGCCCATTGCGCCGAATGTGCCAGGCACGGCGACCAGTTTGCGAGAAGGCGCTCTGGATTCGAGGTCAGCCGAAAGCGCCAGGGCACGGGCGATCGCCGTGGGGTCGCGGTCTATTCCCCACACCGTACACGCGGCATGGCTGAGCATGCCGCGTGTGTAGCCGCCACCGCCAAAGGTGCCATCAATATAGCGTCCGCCATCATGGGGACTGAGGGCATCGAGTATTTCCGCCAGCATGACAGGAACATGCCCCGGAGCGTGATCCATCAGCAGGGCAAGGGGCGTAATCGCGTTCATGATGCCTTTTCCCCCGGGGCTGTATTCGGTCGGGTGGTCATGCGGCGTGCGCGCATGCGGGCTTCTTCGCGGCGCTTTGCGCCAGCCTCGGGCTCCCAGATCTGGAAGACGCGGCCAAGGCCCATAAAGGAGACCTCATCCAGCAGGTTGGCGTGACGCTTGAGCACATCCGGCAGGATAATGCGCCCCTCCTTGTCAGCATCGATCGGGTAGGCATCCGCATAGAGGCTTGCCGCGAGATCGTCATGGTCGTCGGAAAAGATGTCGAGCGAGTCAACTGGCCCAGCAAGTGTAGCAAAAGCAGCACTCGGCCAAGCTTCGATGCAGGGATGGAGATGGGAGGGACGCAGAATGACCAGGCTTTCGTCAGGCTGTGCCTGCGCCCGAAGGGCAGCGCGAAAGGATGCGGGAATGGACACGCGGCCCTTGGCGTCGAAACGGTTCTGATGCGTGCCAAGAAACACACTCACGCCGTTCGATGCCTCCTCTGCGCTATGGAGCAATTACACAAGACGTTTCGTGCCCGGAGCGGGACATAACCGCTTGCTGTATGTCTGAAAGGACCATCCGGGACGAGTTTGGGATACCATGGGATTTCATGGGGCGTCAAACAATTCGCTGAAAAAAAACGGCGAAATTCCGGGTTTTTTTTCAGATATGCCAATATAGTGTTCTTATTATGTTCTCATTTTAATAATGAGCAAAGTCCCAGTGATGCGTTATTCAGGGTTTTTGTTATGTTCTTATTAAGGCATCAATTGCCATAATTGCGGCATCATTGTGGTAATCTGAAAAGTTAGTGACTTCTCTTTATCGACAAATAACAAGATATTTCGCTCTGGATATTCTGTTTTCCGGCAATAAAGCATCATGATTTGCCATTTCTGATGCAATGCTTCGAGTAGACGACACACTCTTCCTCGGAAGATATGATTTCGGATCGGGAATAATGTCAGACGGTCTGTAAGCCGGGTTCTGTCCGCCAATGGCGAGGCGATCATTCCTCTGGGACCGGTCTTGCAACCGGCCTCACGCAACCAACCCGAATGACAAGGCGGGAGAGCCTCTGATCCCATCCCGTAAGAGACGGATCCGCCATTCCTATTCGGTCTTGCTCCCGATGGGGTTTGCCCTGCCTCCCGCGTTACCGAAGGAGCGGTGCGCTCTTACCGCACCGTTTCACCCTTGCCTGCAGCCCGAAAGCCTGGCAGGCGGTTTGTTTTCTGTGGCACTTTCCCTAGGGTCACCCCCGCCGGCCGTTAGCCGGCATCGTTCTCCCGTGGAGCCCGGACTTTCCTCCATCGCGTCGGTTCGCACCAACGCGACAGCGATCGCCCGACCGTCTGACGGGCGCAACCTGACCGATGCCTGGTGCGGGGTCAAGCCGCACCAGTGGATTTTCTCGTCTGGCCTTCACAAGTCTGCACGAAGATTGGGCGGGGTTCCCTTCTTGGTCAGATGCCTTGACATTCAATGATGATGGCAGATTGCGGCGGCATTTTTGGTAGAAACAGGCCGACTTCGTTAAGGATGGCGCCCTCCATTTCAAGACCTTTATCCAGAAGGGTCTCCTGCATGTCGGATGGTCGCCGTGCCTGCAGTTGCTGTGGTGCGGGGAGCGTGAGACGGTAGCGGATGGCATCGGACAGGCCTGGCAAACGGATAAGTGCAGGAAGATGAACCTGCGGCCAATCACGCTGCGCAATGAGGAAAATTCCTGTGCGACCATCGTGGCTTGTAACCCCTCGTATGACGCGTGCAGGCGTGTCCTCCCCGAACTGCGCCAGACCTGCATGCAGAACAGACCTCAGTCTTTTATAGAGGATGATCCATTGTCTGAGCCGCTCGCTTTCCTCGGCTGTCAGATGCATTGGGTTGAGTTCAAGACCAAGATGTCCGAACAAGGCGATAGCTGCCCTGAAATCGAGCGACGTTTCCCGTTTGTCGAGCCAGTTCGGGCTCGCCGAAATATGACAGCCAGTGATTTCTGGCGGCAGAAAATGCCAGGCTTGTCCCTGCATACGCAGGCGATCAACGGCCGAGGTATTATCAGATAACCATACGCGCTGGGTATGTGCGATGGCCCCCCAGTCGGCACGACCGCCTCCTGAGGCACAACTCTCGATTTCCAGTGTCGGGTGTGCCGCATGCAGGCGATCCCATAAAGTATAGACCGCGATGACCTGCGCACGATAGGCGGCGCGTCCTCGACTGTCCGAGGCATCAAGCAGGTCGCGGTTGAAATCCCATTTGATATAATCAATCCGCCAGTCAGTGACCTGTTTGCTGATCGTCTCGAACAGCCAGTTCGAGACCTCCGGCCGTGAAATATCGAGCACAACCTGGTCCCGCGACGTCAGTAATGGTCGCCCACGACTATGCAGGACCCAGTCAGGATGAGCGCGATAGAGATCGCTGTCCGGATTAACCATTTCGGGTTCGTACCATAATCCGAATTCCATGCCCCTTGCATGAGCATGGTCTGAAAGGGGGCGCAGACCGTTCGGAAAAATAGTGGAAGCGGCTTTCCAGTCACCCAGGCCCAGGCGATCGCTACGTCGTGCACCAAACCACCCGTCGTCCAGCACAAAGCGTTCGACGCCCAGCCGCGACGCTGCATCAATCTGGCTACGCAGATGCGATTCTTCGAGTGCGAAACCATTGCCCTCCCATGAATTCAGTAACACGGGGCGCGGCTTCATGCGGCCAGAAGGCCAGCGCAACAGGGTGCGCCTTGCGAAGCCCTGGCAGGCTTGCGCAATTCCCGTGCGGCCAGCTGGAGAAAACGCGGCGTAGGACGGGGCTGGTCGATAGGTTTCACCTGCCGCCAGGATTATCTCTCCCGGATAGAGATACTCGCTGGCAGAGACGCGATAGCGACTGTCCTCCATACGTTCGGCTGCAAGACGATGTCCTCCGCTCCAGCCCAGCAGGACGGCCCAGGCTTCTCCCTCATTTTCCGTGGTCGCCGCTGTCGTGGCGATGAGGGCAGGAAAATGGTCGTGGGAACGGTTGCGTCGGCTTTCGATGATGAGGCCGCCCTGTACCAGCGGCTGCGTGGACGCGCCAAATTCTGCCGTCCAGGCACCATGCATCACCGTAAAAACCCCGGCCTGTTCCGGAAGCAGGAATGTTCCTGACACAAAGCGCTCAACCTCTAACGGTGTATCGCCTTTATTGGTCAGGGCATATTGTGTTGTCAGGACATCCTGATCATCCAGCGAGACACGCAGGCTGACACCCAGGGCGCAGACCTCGTCTTGTGCGTCGATCGTCACGGTGCCGGGCTGCCGATGTATTGCTGTAATCGCAAATTCTGCTGTCCAGTTCGTGCCGTCCTGTCGACACGCGACAAGCCCGGGCATGTCGAAATTCCAACTGCCTAGCGTATCAAGCAGCGTAATGGAGGGGCGCCACTGGTCCGGGCCATTTTCAGGTGTCTCAGGAGCGCGTGCAGCAAAAATGTCCTCTGCCAGCAGATGATCAGGGAGGCGCTTTCCCCAATAGGCTATTTCCGGCAATCCGGTTCTGCGGGCAATCAGAAGCAAGGTCGCCTTAGTCCCATCCAGGCGGATCAGGCCAGTCGGGTATGTCTGACCGTCTCCTGCCCGTTCCTGTTTCGGGATAACCGGAGGATGAAACGGGAGCGAGGATGAGGCATGCGGGGGGGCGCCGGGGGAATTTGCAGTAGCTGACCCCGCTTTTACAGCGGCGCGGGCTTCGCTGCCTATAAAAGGCATGGCGCCTGCCATGCCCAGAATCTTCCAGGCATTGCGGCGTGTCAGTCGCGGTGACGAGGCATTTTCGGTCATGGATTACGTCTCTCCTCCCGTTTGCTCTCACCGCTATGAAGCTAGACTGTTATCGGAGAAACAAAAGTAACTTGGCTGTGTCGGGGCTGCCTTTTGTGACGGGGCGGTTTTCATGCCCGTCTGTTTTCGGTTTTCCGGCTGTCACGCGTGCCGGAGAATAGATTCTGTCAGACCTGGCCATTCGTGGCAGGAGATCTGCTTTTTCTGCCAGGGGTCACATTTCCCTGGATAAGAGAATGGTTGGAGCCGTAATTTCAGCGCATGACCAATTTTCCTGTTTCCCGTCCCGGCTGGCTGTATCGCCTTTTTCTGCACTGGCTCAGGAAGGCGGCCAAGGGACAGGACGGGCTACCCCTGCCACAAAGCCTGACGCCGGAATCCCTTGCTGCGCTCCGGCGTATGACTGGCATGCCGAGCTTTCCCCAACACCTTTCTTCATTGCAGATCAGGAGATGGTCATCCCTGTCTGTGCCTTGCGGCGATCATTTTCGTCCGGCGAGGCTTTATCGCCCCCGCGGGAAGGTGACAGGACTTGTGCTTTTTCTGCATGGGGGAGGATTCGTTCATTGCGATCTGGTTTCCCATCACGGCATCTGTTGCCGTTTGGCGCGTCATTCCGGAGCCATGGTACTTTCCCTTGATTATCGGCTTGCGCCTGAAGCCCCTTTTCCTGCGGCTGTAGAGGATAGCTGGGCGGCTCTTCTCTGGCTGAACGACCAGGCCAGAAAATCAGGCCTGTCTCTCGCTGTCTGTGGAGACAGTGCAGGGGGTAACCTGGCCGCTGTGCTGGCGCTGCGGGCCAGGGATCGGGGGCTGGCTGCATTGGTCGGTCAGATGCTTTATTATCCTGCTGTCAGTGGCTTGTGGTCTCCTTCCAGCAGGGAAGTCTTTGCGGAAGGCTATATGCTGACGGCGCGTCTTCTTGACTGGTATGGAAGACAATATGTCCGGGATGACAGGGAGATGCTTGACCCGGATTTTGCTCCTGTCTTTGCCAGGGATCTGGCCGCTCTGGCCCCTGCCATGATTGTTACTGCAGGTTTTGATCCGTTGCGGGGGGAGGGGGAGCTTTATACACGTTTACTAAGGGAAGCCGGGGTGAGTGTGAGGCTGATCTGCTTTCCTCGTGCCATTCATGGATTTCTGAATTTTTACGCGGCTCTTGTTGACGGAAGGCGCGCTCTTCGTCTCGGGGGACGTTTTCTGAGAGACTGTCTTGCTGCCGGTAGCAAGCGGAGATACAGCACGCAGGCATGAAGAAAGCCGGGATGGGAACCCGGCTTTCCTCTTATTGCTGAGTCATTGCGTGAAAACGGCCAGGAGAACCCTGATCTGTCGCCAGCAGACGGTCGGCCCTGTTCACCTTGATCGTGAAGAGCCGGTTGAATGTACCCGGCTGGCCGGGACAACCATCATTGGTGCGCTGCATGAAATCGACCCGCGTTGCTTCCGGTGGGTCGTTTCCGTTGATAATCGGTACCAGGCATTTGCCGGGGACGTCAGTCATACCGTTATGTGTCACCATGACGCGCAGATGTTCGACCAGCTTGGTGTTGTCGAACCAGGCCAGACGATCAAACTGTATCTTGTCTGCCGCCTGGTCCAGCCATCCCATTTTCATGACAACAACAGCCAGAAGAGAGGCTGGTACCAGTACGATCAGACGACGCAGAAGATGTTGCTTGAGCGTGCGTGGTTTGCGACGCCCCGAGCCGAGCTTTGGAGCGCCGGATCGGGATGTTGTTTTCGGATCGGATGCCAAGGGAGTGCCTTATTCCATTTCTTCGTGCCAGATCTGTCCGTCACGGGCCAGCATCTGACGCGCTTCCTCAGGTCCCCAGCTGCCAGCGGCATACTGCGCCATGGGCACCTCGTTCCTGCCCCAGGCATTCATGACCGGAGCGACCCATTTCCATGCAGCTTCGACCTCATCACGACGAATGAAGAGGACCGGATAGCCACGTACGGCATCAAGCAGCAGGCGCTCATAAGCATCCGGATAGCGAACGGCAAATTCACGTTCGAAACTGACGTCCATATCGGTCTCCCAGAGGCCGAAATCATCGTCCATAGGGTTCTTGACGCTGAAGCGGTAGGACAGGCCTTCATCGGGCTGGATGCGAATGATAAGGACATTCTTTTCAGGCCGGGAGGGAAAGAGCTCGGTTGCGGATGGCTTGAACGTCACAACGATCTCGCTGACCTTTGCCTTCAGACGTTTCGCAGAGCGGATATAGAAGGGGACGTTCTTCCAGCGCGGCGTGTCGATTTCGGCGCGCAGCGCGACATAGGTCTCGGTATTGCTCTCATGACCCAGTTCATCGAGATAGCCATCGACCTTGGCTCCCTTGATGCTGCCTTTCGTGTACTGGGCGCGTACCGTACTGGTTTTGAGGGTCTTTTCATCGAGCGGGACAAGTGATTTGAGAACCGTCACCTTGGCATCACGTACGTCATCGGCCTGAAGCGATGCCGGTTTTTCCATGGCAACGAGGCAAAGCACCTGAAGCAGATGGTTCTGCACCATATCGCGCAGGGCACCGGAATTGTCGTAATACGCCGCGCGTCCTTCAACGCCAACGACTTCGCCTGCCGTGATCTGCACGGATTCAATATGTTCGGCTGACCAGACCGCTTCAAAAAGCGGATTGGCAAAGCGCAGGGCAATCACGTTCTGGACGGTTTCCTTGCCCAGATAGTGATCAATACGGAAAACGTTGTTTTCCTTGAAATACTGGCCGACGCCCTCGTTGATCTCTTCAGCTGTCTTCAGATCAATACCGATCGGCTTTTCGAGCACGACACGACTGTCGTCGGTGACAAGCCCTTCCTGGTGCAGGTTTTTCGAGATCGCACCATAGAGATCAGGGGCGGTCGCATAGTAGAACACACGCACATGCTCTTCGGCCTTATGGCTCAGTACCTCGCGCAGCCCTTCCCAGTTGCTGTCCGGCTTGGAACCGTCAAGGCTTACATAATGAACCATTTCCAGAAAGCGATCGACGGTGTCCTCGTCGAAATCATCGCTCTTCACGAAGCGCTTCAGGGCATCCCGGGCACGCGTCTGGTATTCGCTGCGCTTGAGAGGGGAGCGCGCCGTACCGATAATGCGGGCCGTATCCGGTACCTGCCCCATGGTAAGACGATAATAAAGGGCGGGAAGCAATTTGCGCATGGTCAAATCGCCGGTGGCGCCAAAAATGACGTAATCGAAAGGGGCGACCTGGTGGCAATTGGTCATCGGCCTGGCTCTCCGGTTCTCGATGGGGACAGTGCGATCTTATGACATGCACGCCCTTGCGGGGTAAAGGTAGCAAACAGAACGCAGCCCTTGAGGCAGCGTTCGGGAGCAATATGCGTTGACCCACCCCGGTGAGCCGCGATAAGCCGCCTCTCTTCGCAAGTGTCTGCCCGGATGCTTGCGGCTTTGGCTCCTCAGGAGCCATGTGCAACTCCCGCTTTCGAGGTCACCATGTCCGACATGCCTTTTGATATCGACGAAGCCGCCGCCAGCCGTGCGCGTCAGGCTGCTGATCCTGACTCGAATGTCGGTGGCATTGCGGTCGATCGCCTGCGCAGCGTGATCGAGCGTGTCGAGCGTCTGGAAGAAGAGCGCAAGGCTCTTGCCGGTGATATCAAGGATATTTTCAGCGAAGCCAAATCGGCCGGTTTTGATGTCGCAACCATCAAGAATATCATCAAGCTGCGCAAGAAAGAGCCTAACGAGATCGAAGAGCAGGAAACGCTGCTTGACATCTATCGCCGTGCGCTGGGCATGTAAAAGCGTTCGCCGCGCCGCTTCGTCCATGGGGTGAAGAGCGCGGTTTCTGTTAAGATTTGAAGACAGCACGCCTCTTGCGCTGACAATATGATCCGCCATTGATATGAACCGGCGCATCCCCGGCTTCTCATTATTTCTGGCAGGTAAAGCATGTCAGCGGCAGAATGGTGCCCAAGACAGTCCGTATGGACGTCCCTGTATGAGCGTATCCGGCGGCAGAGCCGTCGTCCTGATGCCGATGACCTGCTTCAGACAGCTTTGCTGCATCTTTTCGAACGCGGCACTGAAGGAATTGAACACCCTGAGGCCTATGTGCTGCGTACGGCACGTAATCTGGCCATTGATCGTGCCAGACGCGAGAAGCGCATCCGTTTTTCTCCTCTCGATATTGAAGATGGCGTCGAGCCTGTCTGTGCCGAACCCGGGCCGGAGCGTGTGCTGCTGGGGCGCGAGCAGCTCGAGCGTGTACGTGCGGCTTTCATGACGCTCGATGCCCGTACATCCCGTATTTTCCTGATGCACAGGCTTGATGGCCTGACCTATAGCCGTATTGCCAAAACCCTGGAACTGAGTGTCAGCACGATCGAGAAATCCATCGCCCGTGCGTTGGCCCATCTGGCTCTTGCCCTGATGGGCGACAGGCTTTCGTGACGCCGTATCAGGTCGAGCAGGCAGCAAGCTGGCAGGCGCGGCTGTTATCGGATCACTGTTCCGAGCAGGATCGCGCCTGTTTTGCCACCTGGCTCGCCGAGAATGAGGCGCATCAACAGGCCTTCGGGCTGGTGTCTCAAATCTGGCAATCCGGTGAGTTCACCCGGCGCAGTGCCTCTCGCAAATTCGGTCGTCGTGCCGCCCTGTCATGCGGTCTGGTTCTGGGGGCACTTACGCTTTTCGGTACCTCCGGGGCCGATGCGAAGGAAATCCGCACGGGGCGTCACGAACGTCATCGTTTCGGGCTGACTGGCATGGATATCGAAATGGATGCATGCAGCATCGTTCTATGCGGTCCGTCCCATGGGCAGGTCACGATAGAAAACGGGCGCTATGCCCTCAGTTTCTATCAGGATTGTATGAAAATCCAGTGTTCTGGCTGGACCATTTCCGGGGGCAAGGGGCGATATGCGCTGGATCTCAGCGAGAAAATCCTGAATCTGGCTGTGCTGGAAGGCGGTCTTGGCATGACCCGCTCTGGCCATGCCCGCATTGCCCTGACCGAGGGGCAGGCTGTCAGCCTTGACCGGCTGACACAGCAGAGCACGGTCACCATCGTCCGGCCGGATGACATGCTGGCCTGGCGTGAGGGACGCGCTGTGTTTCGCAATACCCCGCTGGATCAGGCCATAGCTGAAATGGCGCGTTACAGCGACAGGCCTGTGCGGCTGGTCTCGCCGTCCCTGGCAAGGCTGCGTATCAGTGGCGTGTTTCATACACAGGACCCTGCGCGATTTTTCAGGGCACTGCCTCATCTGCTGCCTTTGCGGGTGACATTCGGACCGACACAGATCGAGATTGTTAAGCTTTGATGAAACGAGACCCAAACGGGTGAGGGAATGCTGAGCCGGGTCGTCCCCTAGGGGAATGGCCGCTCCGGCCCCAGTCCGATGGAAGTTGCTCTCATGATCCGTGTCCCGTCTGCGTCACCGCACCAGCGCAGAAATCTTGCTGTTGTCCTGTTTTCCCTTACGGCTCTGCCTTGCGTGGCTCTTGCCCGGGGAGAGGCGGGGCGCGCGACCCTGCACCAGGGCGACACGCAAAAGGCGCTCAGCCTGAGCCAGCCTGCTGGCACGCTGGAAGATGCCCTGACCGGGCTGGCTCGTCAGTCAGGGCGCGATATCCTGTTTTCGAGTGATCAGGTACGTGGCCACAAGGCTCCGGCTATCAGGGGCAGACTAACGCTCGACAAGGCCCTTGAGCGTGTCCTTGGAGGATCGGGGCTGAGTGCGCATATGCAGGCTGATGGTGTCGTGGTGATTGCCTCTGCCGCGCGGGGCAGCAATTTCAGTCATGACGCCCATGAGGATCATACAGGGCAGGAGCGTATCACCGTGATCGGGCGGGCCGAGCGTCTTGCACCCTCTACCGTACCGCTGACCATTACCGAACCTACCTCAGTCATTCAGAAGCGCTTCATCACCAACAATATTGTGCCTCTGGCGAGTGTGGACGACATCATCAAGTTCCAGCCCAGCATCTGGACGCAAAATCCGAATGGCCCCGGCATGGGCAAGGCTGAAACCATGAGCCTGCGTGGTTTTCAGGACGGGCAGTACAACATGCTGTTCGACGGCATTCCGTTCGGCAATGCGAGCGATCTGCACCATACGACGTCATCACTTTTCATTTCGCATTTTCTGGGGGAGGTGCAGGTCAATCGCGGGCCCGGTACGGCCTCGACCATTGGCAATGCGACGTTTGGCGGCACGATCGGCTTTCAGTCCCGCACACCCGCGCAGCATTTCGGTGTCACCCCCTATGGCACCTATGGCAGTTTCAATACGCGTGCCGGCGGAGTGGAGGTGGATTCAGGAAAGACACGTTTTGGCTCAATGGTTCTCGATCTTCAGCATGAGGAAACAGACGGTTATCTGACCGGCTCGGGGGAGCGACGCAATAACCTGTTGTTCAAGGACGTAGCGAAGCTGGGTGAGCATACGACGCTGACCCTTCTGACCACCTATAACTGGGAAAACCAGAACACGACCCAGGGCGCCACGATCCAGCAATATAAGAAATACGGCAAGAACTATGGGCTTTGTGCCAATCCGACCCTTCAATGCTACTCGGGTTATCAGCCGAGCACCTATACGGCGGATTTTGACTATATCGATATCAAGAGTCATGTCCTGAGCTGGCTGACCATAGAGAACCGGCTTTATACCAATGGTTTCGAGCATGATTATACGGAAGCGACCGATGCCAGTTCGGATAATCCGGGGGCCAACGGTGTGACCTTCTATTCCGCCAGCGGCAAGAAGCTTGCGACTTACAAGAACGACGTCCCCGGCAAATATGCGGATGCGAAATTTCGCGATTATGGCGATACGCTCACATTCAAGGCCCATACTGCGCAAGGGGATGTGCTGGTTGGCGCCTGGGCCGATCTGCAGGATGACCGGCGCTATACCTATGCAGTGGACCTGACGAAAGGCAGCATTATGGTGCCTGGCAAGACAGGTTCCGCCTATAGCTATGACATTTCGGATTTCAATACGACGGTGCAGCCTTATCTCGAATTCGACTGGAAGCCCTTCAGGAACACAGTCATCAAACCGGGTATCAAATATTCCTATTTCCGTCGTGACTATGATGCTGCCATCAATAAATCGACCAAGGTTCCCCTGAACGCCACACAGAAATTCACGTCATGGCAGCCCTCGATTTCGGCAAACCAGATCATCCTGCCGGGCTGGAGTGCCTATGGCCAGATCGCCCGTGGCTTTCTGGCACCGCCTATGAGCGTCTTCCAGACCCAGAATGTCGGTAATGTCAGCCCGGAGACCACGCTCAATTATCAGGTCGGTACAGTGGTACAGCAGAAACACTGGACGCTGTCTTTTGATGCCTATTACATCAATTTTTCCAATTTCATTGCCTCAGCCCAGATCAAGGTGCCCGGCTTCGGTACGCAGACAACCTCGGTCAATAGTGGTGGCGCGATCTACAAGGGGCTGGAAGTCGAGGGCCAGTATGCCCTTGGCCATGGTGTATCGCTCTACGGCAATTACAGCGTCAATGATGCGCAGTACAAGCACAGCTCGGTGCGTGTGGCTGCCACACCAAATGTGCTGGCTTCGTTCGGTGTGCTCTATGACGACAACAAGGGGCCGTATGCGTCGCTGATCGGGAAATTTGTTGGTAATCATTATGGGCTCGACAGCACCACCAACAGTGCAGGCAATACGGTTTTTGCCAATCAGTACCGTATCGGCAGCACGACAACCGCCGATCTCGCGCTGGGCTGGCATTTCAAAAAGTTGGGCGGTTTTATGCGTGACGTCACACCGAGCCTGAAGATCGCGAACCTGTTCAATAACCGTGCGATCAGCGATTTCGCAGGAAACCAGTCAGCCGCAAGCGCTGGCTATCCCGATGGCGCGCCGCTCTACTGGCGTCTGGCAGGACGAAGCGTGTTCTTCAATCTGACCGTGACCCTACCTTGAGGAGAAGCAGCATGAAAACGTTCTGTCTCGCCCTCATCGCCCTTGGTCTCATCCAGGGTCATGCAGCATTGGCCAGCCCTGTAATATTTGAGACAACACCTCTGCCTGCCGATGTGCAACTTGAACGGGTGGTGCTTGTAGCGCGACACGGTATACGCAGCCCGACCCATTCACCTGAAATTCTTGAAAAGGAGACAGGTATCGTCTGGCCTGTCTGGCCTGTTGCACCGGGGCAGTTGACCGATCATGGCCGCGCCACTCTTGCGCACATGATGCGGGATATTGCGGCGTATTATGATCTCGCCTGCACACATCATGAGAGGCCATGCCTCGGTCAGCCCGACCCGGTAATCTGGTCGGATTCCGGCGATGACCGTACAAGGCAGAGTGGGCAGATCATGGCAGAGGCTTTCGCACCGGGCCGCCATCTCAAAGCGCAATCCCTGCCGGCCGGGGCGCATGACCCGCTTTTTGATTCTGTCACGCCGCAATTTCTTGCTGAAAACGGTGCGCATATCCTGAGCGAGATGCAGGCAGTACAGCAGAGTGAAAGGCAGGCACGTCCCGAGGCTGTGCAAAAGGGACTTGCGGCTTTGCAAAAACTGATCGCCCCTGAGGGCTGCCTGCATAATTCTACCCCCTGTTTTTCTGCGCCTCTTGCACTGGGACGCAAAAAAGATCGGCCTGTGCTTCAGGGCGGACCGGTACTGGCTGCTTCCATCGCTGAAAATCTCCTGCTGGTGCATGTGCAGGGTCTTGAGGGAGTAGCGCCGATTGCAGGGCGCACCACCACATCTGCGTATCTGATGGAGATTTTGCCGGTGCATGAGTATCTCTCGGATCTGGCGCGCCGCAATGGCCTGCTGGCAAAGGAAAAATCCCGCATTCTTGGGGCTGCTATCATGCAGTTTCTGAACGGGGAGGCGGTTTCGCTTTCTGATGGGTCAGTGGTTTCACGCACGACACGTCTGCTCGCCTTTGCCGGTCACGACACCACGCTTGATGCTCTTGCAGCCCGGTTCGGGCTGGGCTGGCATTTTGCCGATCAGCCGGATCGCACTGCACCGGATACGACCCTCGCATTCGAATCCTGGCGTGACCGGGAGCGCCACATGTATTATCGTGTGGTGGTTTTCCATCAATCGCTTGCTGCCCTGCGCAGTGGTGGAGGGCTTGATAGGCTGCATGGCGGTGTCATGAACGCAGCCGTGACACAATAAAAACGGAAGGGGAACACGACGGGTGCAACTCTTCTCTTGGCGGTGCCGCTGAAATTCGCCTAGATCGCAGATCATGACGACAGCGCTTCTCTCTCTCCCTTTATGGATGCAGTTTCTGGCAGGGTTCATTTTGCTCGGGCTGGGGCTTGTATTCATTCTCATGCCATTTTCCGTTTTCGGTGTGAAACCGAGGCTGGAAGAGGTCGAGTTGCAACTCAGTGAGGTGCGTGCCGAATTGCGTATTATCGCAATGCGGCTGGCGCAGGGGGGGAATGAAACCGGACCATCCGGCGAACCCGTTTTTGTACCCCCGCGCCGCACTGCCACTCCCGCAGAGCCGGCGCCCCCTGTCGCCACGCCGGCAGCACGAAATGCTCAGCCCGTGCGTAATCCTGAACCCATGCCCTGGTCGTCCGAGGCAACCCGTCAGGCTACATCGCGGGCTCTGTCGGAAAGAACCGAAACGGCGCGTCAGGAGGTTCCTGTCAGGCGCGAGATTCAGCGTGACTCTCCGATGGCTGGTGACCGCCGCGAACGGCCTGCCGCTCTTCCGGAAGCCCGTGACGATTACAGTTATGCAGAATCCGGCGCTCAGGAAAGTGTGCATCGCATACTAAGGCCGACTCATTTTGATCCGCCAGCCTCTCGCGAGGCGCCACGTCCGCCACGCCCGCCCATGGCTGATGTCAATAGTCAGCCGACGCCTGCACAGCCCGACCGGCAGGAGCAGGATGATGCATGGCGTTTCAAGGTGCAGCGTCAGGAAATGGCGCCACGTGCTGCTGCAACTGAGGCAGAGCGTTTGAGGCAGGCGGAAGAAGCCGGATCGCGCCGGATGCGATCCGAGCCCACATTGCGTTGGCCACCGCGTCCCTGAGTGTTTTTCCTAGCGGATCAGTACCAGATCGTCGCGATGGATCAGCTCGTCTCGCCCGCTATGCCCAAGGCAGCCTGTGATGTCTTCGGAACGATGCCCGGCTATTTTGCGTGCGTCCTCGGCATCATAGGCAGTCAACCCACGACCGATTTCATGTCCGCCCTCATCAAGAATGACGACCAGATCACCCTGCGTAAAGCTGCCATCGATGGCTCTGACGCCAGCAGGTAGGAGCGAACTGCCCTTGAGCAATGCCCGTGCAGCACCCTGATCAACAATCACGCGGCCCTTCGTCTGAATGGCTCCGGCAATCCAGCGTTTGCGCGCTGAGCCTGCCTCTTCCGAGGCGAGAAACCATGTACAACGTCCCGTATCGAGAAGCGTACTGACCGGATGGGGCGAAAGGCCTGAGGCAATGGCCATACGGGCACCAGCGCGGGTTGCAATCTGGGCTGCCAGAAGCTTTGTGTGCATACCGCCTGAGGAATAGCCGGGTGGTGGGGCACCTCCCATGGCCATGATCGAGTCTGTCAGGGCCTCGACGACCGGAATATGCTCTGCATACGGATCAAGCCGCGGATCGGCTGTATAGAGTCCGTCTATATCGGAGAGCAGGATCAGCGTATCAGCGCCGATCATCTGGGTGACACGGGCTGCCAGGCGGTCATTATCGCCAAACCGTATTTCCGACGTGGCGATGGCATCATTCTCGTTGATAACCGGTACGCAACCCAGATCGAGCAGGGTACGCAGGTTCGCCCGCGCATTCAGATGGCGTTTGCGGTCTTCTGTATCACCGGGTGTCAGCAGTAACTGACCAGCGGTCAGGTTCTGCCGTGCCAGGGCAGAACTCCAGGCCTGGGCAAGCTGTATCTGTCCGACGCTGGCGGCAGCCTGTTTTTCATCAAGACGTAGCCTGCGTCCGGTAAGGCCCAGACGCACGCGGGCAAGGGCAATCGCTCCGGAGGAGACCACGACAACATCCGCGCCCAGGGCACGCAACCGGGCAATATCTTCACAGACCGTATTCAGCCAATGATGGCGAAGCTCGGCGTTTTTGGCATCGACCAGAAGGGCAGAGCCTATCTTGATGACAACGCAGCGCGCTTCAGCCAGTCGATTGGTCACAGAGTGGTCTCGCGTTCTTTCAGACGGTGTTCGGTAACACGATCCTGCACCAGACGCAGCAGCTCCGCCAGCCCCTCATGCGTTGCTGCCGACAAGGTGAAGATCTCGGCATCGGATGCCTTGGCGAGTGCCTTCGTTTTGGCAGTGATCTGGGTTTTTGTCAGAGCATCGCATTTGTTCAGAACGATGATCTCGGGTTTTTCAGCCAGAGTCTCGTCATAGGCGGCCAGCTCGCTTCTGATCATCCGGTAGTTCTTGACCAGCTGGCTTTCCGTACCGTCGAGCAGATGGATAAGCATGGCGCAACGTTCGACATGACCCAGAAAGCGGTCGCCGAGACCGGCCCCTTCGCTGGCACCCTCGATCAGCCCGGGAATATCGGCAATGACGAATTCCTCTGTAGCCGAAAGACGTACCACGCCCAGCTGCGGATGCAGCGTGGTGAAGGGATAATCGGCAATCTTGGGCTTGGCGCGCGAGCAGACCGAGAGCAGGGTGGACTTGCCGGCATTCGGCAGACCCACCAGCCCGACATCGGCAATCAGCTTCAGGCGCAGCCAGACCCAGCGTTCCTCACCTGGCCAGCCCTTGTCCGCACGACGCGGAGCCCGGTTTGTGCTGGTCTTGAAGTTCGCATTGCCAAAGCCGCCATCGCCGCCCTTGCAGAGCAGCACTTCCTTGCCGTCTTCATCGAGATCGGCCAGCATGGTCTCGCGGTCATCGTCGAAAATCTGCGTGCCGATCGGTACGTTGATGATGACGGTCTCGGCCTTGGCTCCGGTGCGGTCCGATCCCGCACCGTTGCCGCCTTTGCGTGCCCGGAAATGCTGTGTGTAGCGGAAATCGATCAGCGTGTTCAGGTTGGGTACGGCACGGAATATGATGTCACCACCGCGACCGCCATTGCCGCCATCGGGGCCGCCGAATTCGACATATTTCTCGCGACGGAACGCAACAACACCATCCCCGCCATCGCCGGAACGCACATAGATCTTGGCCTGGTCGAGGAATTTCATGGTCTGTCTCGTCTTCGTCCAAAAATAACGGTCCAAACGAGAAAGGCCGGCCCATGCGGACCGGCCTCTCCCGTCAACTGGTATTGGCCAGTCTTTTATTCTGCGGCTTCTGCCAGCGTCACGGAAACGTGGACGCGGCCTTCAGCGCGGCGCGTGAACTTCACGGCGCCATCGGCGA
>Ga0157360_1000073_pt1 | contig 56907 bp, 54 predicted proteins | sample AttlaeALBM1_FD_111483 | JGI IMG/M metagenome (GOLD analysis project Ga0157360, IMG submission 111483) | Fungus gardens microbial communities from leaf cutter ant in Ribeirão Preto, State of São Paulo, Brazil - Atta laevigata ALBM1 | ecosystem: Host-associated > Fungi > Mycelium > Unclassified ...
AGACGGCGGCCTGCACTGTCGCGTCCGTTACGGCTCGAACCGCCTGCCTTTTTTTGTGCCATGGAGGTCTCTCCTTCTCTCTAGCGTCAGTTACGCTGCGTTGATCGCGTCGATGCGCAGGACAGTCACGTGCTGACGATGACCGTTCTTGCGACGGCTGTTCTGCCGGCGGCGCTTCTTGAAGATGATGACCGTGTCCAGGCGGTCCTGGGCGATCACGGTTGCCGTGACGGTAGCGCCAGCGACCAGCGGAGCGCCGATCTTGATGCCAGCGTCAGAGCCAACAGCCAGAACGTCGGAGAAGGTGATGGTCGTGCCGGCTTCGGCTTCGAGCTTCTCAACCTTCAACGTGATCTGCGGGGTGACGCGATACTGCTTTCCGCCGGTGCGGATGACTGCGAACATATTAAAACTCTCTCAAGTCCGATCTCTTGGCAATTTTGCCGGGGTTTTCCCCCAGTCGGCATTGCCCAGTCGCTTTTTGTTATTGGCGGGCGCGCAAGCACTCCCGCGAGGGGGGCTCACTACAGGAGGCGGTACGGCTGCGTCAATCATTATCGCGCCCTGTGATCGGGAAAATGGAGAGAAGGCAAAAAGAATCGCCAGTGCCCCTCTTGCGCGCGGCGCGATCTGCCCCTTATAAGCCGCCCACGACCAGGTGATCCTGCTACGGAGAGGTGCCAGAGTGGTCGATTGGGACGGTCTCGAAAACCGTTGTGCCTTCACGGGCACCGTGGGTTCGAATCCCACCCTCTCCGCCAGACCCTTTTGAAAGGGTCTCTGATCACAGAAAACTTTCATACAATAAATACAAGAGGCTAGAAGTTATCGTCGATTGTTCACATGAATACTATCGACTGTAATTGGATCCGATCAGGTCTCGGTTTTCAGGCTCTGGTAGCTTCTGTATTGATAAACAAGGCAGGATCCCGGTGTCGGGCGACTTTGTCATGAACCTGCCAGGATAAAGACAGGACAATAAAATCGTGAAAAACGATCTCTGCCCACAGTGTGGCTCTGAACATATCTACCAGGATGGCAGTCTCTGGATCTGCCCTGAATGTGCTCTTGAATGGAGCATAGGGACAGAGACCGTTCCGAACGCTAGTGATGAGACAGTGCGAGACGCCAATGGCAATCCTCTTGCGGATGGTGATAGCGTAACCATCATCAAGGATCTGAAGGTCAAAGGGTCATCATCTGTTATCAAGGGCGGTACCAAGATCAAGGGTATTCGCCTGACCGATGGGCATGACGGGCATAACCTGTCCTGCAAAATTCCTGGTATTGGTGCCATGAACCTGAAGTCAGAATTTGTTCGCAAGGCCTGAGGCCAGAAGTGAAGGGAGAGGGAATGGGACGCGATCTTGTCGCTGGGATGCGATTGGGACGCCGCACCCTCATCACTTCCTCTTTTGCCGGTTCTTTCTCTTTTCTTTCAGGCTGTCAGGAAACCGTGCCTTCACGGTCACCCCGTCAGATCATGCTCTGGCCGGAAACACCACCAGGGGGTGGTGGCCCTAAAGGGGGTGAGCGGACAACGCCTAGTGGGGCACTCTATAATATAAGAGAACCGCGGCTTGAGATATTCAGACCGGAGCGCCCCAATGGTAGTGCTGTTCTTGTTGCAGCCGGGGGCGGTTATCAGCGTATCGGTATGCGCAGGGAGGCCTATCCGGCGGCACGATGGCTCAACGCCCGTGGGATAACAGCTTTCGTACTGGTTTATCGTCTGCCTGGCGAAGGCTGGGTGCAAGGCCCTATGGCTCCGCTTCAGGACGCCAGGCGTGCTCTGGCGCTGATCAGACAACATGCTTCTGCTGAAAATCTTGATCTGGCGCGTCTGACTGTACTGGGGTTTTCAGCTGGCGGCCATCTGATGGGGATGACCGCCACAGGCTGGGCCGGACCCGGTTCCGGGGCTGACACAGGAACAGTTTTGCCCGCTCTTGCTGGAGCTGCCCTGATATATCCGGTGATTACGCTGGAGAAACCTTACGACCACACCTCAACACATAGGGTTCTTGTCGGAACGAGAGCTGATGCTGCTCTTGCGCGATTATGGTCTGTACAAACTCATGTCATTCCGGGCTATCCGTCAGTTTTTCTGACCCAGGCGGATAATGATCATATTGCCAATTCGTATAATGCTACCTTGATGGCAAAATGCTGCCAAGCCGTTGGTACGGAGGCCGATTATCGTCGCTTGCCTTCCGGAGGGCATGGATTTGGTATGGGCGAGTCTGGCCGCATTACGTCCCAATGGCCAGTCTGGTATCAGGACTGGCTCACGACGCACGGCCTGATCTGATCAGGCAGAAAAGCGGTCCTTACCTTACGTGCGGGCTGTGCCGGCGTCCCATTATATAGGTTGCGGCTATGGCGCGGTCATCACCGAGCATGGAAAGCGCAAAAAGGAGATCCGAAACGGATTCTGCACGCTTGGCCCGTTGGGCCATAATAGGTGTTGCCATCGGATCCATTATACAGAGATCTGCTTCGTTTCCCGGTTCAATCCGGCCGATCCGTGTCTCGAGACCGAGCGCTTTGGCAGCACCGGCCGTCGCCAGCCAGTAAGACTGAACGGGATGCAGGCTCGTGCCGTGTGACTGCGCAGCCGTATAGGCATCATTCATGACGCGCAGCATCGACAGGCTGTTACCTCCGCCAATATCCGTGCCCAGCGTCACGTGCACACGACGATCAGAACGCAGGGCATCGAACAGGCGGAAAGTACCGCTGCCCAGGAATGCATTTGAGGTCGGACAATGGGCGAGAGTGCACCCCGCATGGGCACAGCGCGTGAGATCCTGTTCGGTCACGTGAACAGCATGGCCAAAAATACTGCGCGGGCGGACAAGCCTGGCATGATCATAGACATCGAGATAACCGGAACGCTGGGGAAAAAGAGTCCGGACCCATTGAGCCTCCTGTCTGGTTTCAAGCAGATGGGTCTGCATGAAAAGATCCGGTGCGATGTCCAGAAGACTTCCCGCAAGAGCAAGTTGCTCTTCCGTGCTGGTGGGTGCGAAACGTGGTGTAACCGCATAAAGCTGACGACCCTTGCCATGCCATTCCTCGATCAGGCGTCGGGAGTCATCATAACCGTCCTGTGCTGTGTCACACAGATAATCGGGTGCATTACGATCCATCAGTATCTTGCCGGCAATCATGCGCGTGTTGCGTTCCTGCGAGGCCGTAAAGAAGGCATCGACTGATTCCGGATGAACCGTGCAATAGACGGCAGCTGTTGTTGTGCCGTTGCCTAGAAGGCTGTCCAGAAAGGAGTCGGCAATCTCTTTGGCATAGGTACGTTCAGCGAAACGCCTCTCTTCCGGGAAGACATAGCGCTCCAGCCAGGAAAGAAGCTGCTCCCCATACGAAGCCATGACGCCGAACTGAGGGTAATGCACATGCGTGTCAATAAAGCCCGGTCCGATGAGCTTGCCTCTGTGATCAACTATGGGAACTTCATGGGGCAGGGTATGTGCAAGGGTATTATAGCCGCCGACAGCGGAGATAAGTCCGTTTTCAACGATGATCAAACCATCTTGTTCGACCTGCAGAGCCTCTTGAGGAGGCATGTCGAACGGACTGCCTGCAAAGCGCAGTATCGTGCCGCGCAAAGCGAGACTCGGCAGATTGAAAGTCATCCAGCCTTCTCCTGTAGTGTCCGGCTCGTGAAATTCCTGTTTTCGTCAAGAAAGGCTGCATTGGCGATAAGCTCGTCCCTGATGACCACCAGATAGGAAATCCCTCTGATAAGCTCGAGGCGTGTAACAAGATCTCGCTCGGTACGATCAAGGGCACGCAATCGACGCACTGCGGCAGCTGCTACGCGCGCGGGTCGATCATGACGGTCGCGCGTATACTCCATCCGGTCAAGCAGCAGCTCGATGGCACGACGTGCCGTGACAGGAAGATGTTCACGATCGAGCAGGGTGCGCAGTCTGATTGCGTTCAGGCCGATTGTCATGACCGCCAGTGTTCCCTGCAGATAGCTCTCGACGACGGGTAGGGGTGACGGACCGGCATGGCGTATGAGTCGGGCGAAACGATCAATGTTCCGCCCGATCCAGAGGCGTGTTTCAGGAGCTTTGCGCAAATGGCACAGGGAGCGCAACTCCCCCAGCATCTGCACGCGCAGGCGCGATCGCTCGGATTGTGGATTGAAGGGGAGAAAGGTGTGAAAGACCAGAACAGCTGCACAGGCTGCCAGCAGGGTTGAGACCGCGCCATTATAGAAAGCAAGTTCGTTGAGACGATGATGATTCTGTACGTTCACCATACTTGGCATCAGCAGTCCGTAGGCAGCAGCGGCGCCTGCAGTTGGAAGGTTGAAACGGGCAAGACCACCAATGAACATGGCGGGGCCGAATGCCATGACAAACATCTCATACGTGTCGAATTTCGGCACGAAGATGAATGTGAGGATGGCCCCTGCAATAACGGACCAGACTGTTCCTTTGAGGAAGGTGGCTGTGCCCAGCACAGGATTTTCTTGCGTTGCGAAAAGACCGCAGATCAGCGCCGTCATTGAGATGAAAGCTGTACCGTTGGGCCAGGCTGTTATTTCCCAGATCAGCGCTGTGAGCAGAATGGCTGCCATGACGCGCAAGCCGTTATTGATGGCATTGCGTGGGTCATGATGGGATTGCAGTCTGAACTGAAACCGGTCTCCAGGAATGAGATGAGTGCTGGCGTCATATTCGATGATGGCGATCTCAAGGTCGTTGAGTAGTTCTCCGAGTGCCACGTGCAGAACACGTTCATCTACCGGCCCGAGCAAGGCCGGGTCTTCCGTGTCGGGACGGATAAAGGGCGCCGCATGGATACGGCATTCCTCTACAAGAAGATGGAGGTCGGCAAGAATCGGTTGAACAGGTTCTTTTGCCTGTAATCGTTTCTCCAGGCCGCGCAGAAAGCTCTGGGCATGGTGTGAGGTTTCTCGAAAGCTTCCGTGACTGTGTGACAAGGCTGCCAGGCGTGCGGCCATTCCAAAGCCACGGGAGAGCAGGATCGATACAGCAGCCAGAGCGGCTCTCGCATGGTCTCCTTCATGTCCATGAGGTCCCATCTCGATCTCGGCGAATTCGATTTCACTGTTGAGTCTGAGGATCGTGGCAAAAAGCTCACGCGCCTTGCGCTGTGTCGTGGCGGCATCAGAGAGAATATCGGCGATGGAGAGCGAAACCAGGGAGAGTGCGGATTGCAGCTTTGTGCGTACGGCGTGTCGGGCCTGACGTTCCTGGCTTGTAGCGAAAACAAGCCCCATTGCAGCCTCGCAGATTACCCCGAGTGCAATATAGGTCGAGCGTGAGACCGCTATCATGAAGACGTTCTCAGGGTCATAGACGGCGCCCATGGCGATGATCGCACAGGTGTAACCGGACAGCACGAGCGCATAAGCGCGAAAATTACTGACGAACGTGGCCAGACCGGCACAAAGCCCCATCCACAGCGCCAGTGTAATAAAGAAGAGAAGGGGTTGCTGCGGAAAGACTGTGAAGAGCGCTACTGCCGCGATGGCCCCGAGAACGGTGCCGACAATACGCCATCTGGCTTTGGACAGACTTTCACCGCGCGTGTTCTGAGCGACTGCCCAGACAGTCATTGTCGCCCAGATGGGGCTGTCGAGCTCCATCCACATGGCAATTCCGAGGGCGAGCAGCGCAGCAGCTGTATTGCGCAAGGCAAATTCGACCGCCTGGCCCGTTGGAGCGTAGAGCCACGCCCAGCGATCGTGACCGAAGAAACGGAGCTTGCGGGTCGACGATTCTGGTCTCGGAAACAGACGGGTGAAAGAGCGCAAGACTGCCAATGACGGGATTCACATGGTTGAAACGGCCAGTATGGCACGAGGTCATCATGATGCCTGTCTGTATGGAGGAAGAAAAGCGATCACCTCCTGCGTAGATCTAAACATTCATTAATTCGACTTGCTTCGGTCCGGGAAGGCGTCAGTTCCTTATGTGATTTTTCGGATGAGAAGCAGCATATCTATGAGCCTGCATTCCGAGAGCACGGAAATGATTAACAAGCGTTATTTTTCTCTGCAGAAAGCAGCGATATCTCTCATGGACGTTGCGACAGAGATCCAGGAGTGAGGCTGTTGGGAAATAGTTAACACTGTTACGATTCTGTTTCTTTAGTATCAATCTGATGCGGTACAATTGATAGATCGTGTCTTTCAAAGACGAGAGAATAATAGATTTGATCCTGGATACCTCGAAGCGATGAAAGACTGGATTCGCGTGATACGTTGGCAGGAAAACCAAGCAATCTCAAAAGCCCTTGTTGTTGCCGTACTTGTTCGCCTAGAAGGAAGCATCAGAAAACAGATTGGAGGTATGTTGATTGCAAAATAGGTAGAACAATACGATACGTTAAATATTCAATAATCCTTTATTCCTATGAAAACTTCTCTTGGTGCAAAAAAATTCTTCCCAAATAACGAACTTTTATCAAAAAATTTACAAAGTTGCTCTACTGTGTTTTGACGATTATTGACGTGGTGGGATAAAAAAGAACCGCCTGACCGTAAGATTTGAGGAAATTTTTCTTGAGATGGAAACGAAAAGATTGCGAATTCAGCATGCCTTTAACGACTCATGCTAAAAACAATAAAAACGATAGAAGAAATCGTTAAAGCTATTTACCTCACAAAGGTGATGGTATAAAAGATTCGGTTATAAGAGTTAAACATCAACAAAGAGAAAATAAATGTCAGAGTCTGAAACCAACGTCGCGCTCCTCGAGCTGACTGCCCAGATTGTTTCCTCTCACGTTGCCAATAATCCCATGGCCGGAGATGAACTCCCGGGTATGATCAAGCACGTATACAATGCGCTTCAGGGTGCCGGTCAGGCTGATCCGGAGCCGGAGCGTCCGCAGCCAGCGGTACCCATCAAGCGTTCTGTTTTTCCTGATTACATTGTCTGCCTTGAAGACGGTAAGAAACTGAAGATGCTCAAGCGCCATCTGCAGAGCGCTTATGGCATGTCGCCTGAGCAGTATCGTGAGCGTTGGGGCCTGCCGAGCGATTATCCGCTTGTTGCGCCGAACTACGCCGAGCGTCGTTCTCATCTGGCTCGTGAAATCGGTTTGGGCCGCAAGATCAATGCTGGCGCTGACGCGGCCGCTCGTGCGTCCTCATCCGAGGAGAGCGAAGGCGACGAGCGTTCGGTTCGTCGTGGACGTGCCAAAAAGGCCTGAGCCACTCTTTCACGCTAGACGTTCTGCAAAAGGCAACTCATCCTGTGGTGAGTTGCCTTTTTTTATTGCCGACAAAGGATGCAAATCATGGCGATCGACACGTCATCGGAAGACGATACCGGTCAGGTATATCGATATCAGCGACGTCGTCTTCTGCTCTGGCGCGGGGTCGCCCTTGCATCGCTTCTGGTTGCAGGCGCTTCGGTCTTCGTGGGCGTTCCTCGGCATGTTCCGGCAGACTCGATAGCACGGTTTGAAATCAAGGGAGTTATTGCCGATCGTGTTCGTCCACAGGTTGAGGCGATCAAGCGCGCAGAGCACGACCCGCATGTCAGAGGGCTCTTGCTGGTTATTGATAGTCCAGGGGGGGGAGTAACTGGTGGTGTGGCTCTGCATGATGCTGTGGAGTCTTTTGCGGCCCATAAGCCAGTCGCTGTATCCATGCAGGGGACAGCAGCATCAGCAGGCTATATGATAGCAGCCGCCGCACAGCGTCTGTTTGCCTATCCGTCAAGTATAACCGGATCGATCGGTGTTATCATGATCAGGCCGGATGCCTCCGGTCTGCTCGGTCGAATCGGACTGGCGGCAGATACCATCACTTCAGGTGCTATGAAGGATCAGTCGCAGCCTTTTGTGCCGCTCAAACCCGAAGGGCGCGTCATGTTACAGGGAATTGTGAACGATCTCTTCGATCAGTTTGTTACCATGGTATCCAGAGGGCGCCACCGGTCTCTTGATGAAATTCGTGTTCTTGCTGATGGTCGACCGTATACAGGACGACAGGCTGTGTCCCTGCATCTGATCGATCAGCTGGGTGACGAGGATACGGCAGTTCTCTGGTTGCGTAGCCAAATCCGGAACGGCAAGGATATACCAGTCAGAAAAATCTCGCCTGCCAGACCGCCGGAGTCATTTCTGGGGCGTGTTAGTCGTAAAATTGGCGGGGATTGGCTCGGTGTTCCTCAGGCTATCGAAGAATTGACTGCTTATCAGAAACTTGACGGCGCGGTAGCGATTTTGCCACGGTAACCAGGAAAATATCTTCCAGATGAGCCGGCTGATCCGGTTTCGTCAATTTTGAGAGCGCATAGTTTTTTATGACGAAATCTGAACTTATTGCCGAACTTTCTGCAGCGCATCCGCATCTCAATGCCCGCGATATTGAATTGATCGTACAGACGATCCTGTCCGAGATTTCGTCAGCTCTCACACGGGGTGATCGGGTCGAGATACGCGGATTTGGAGCGTTTATTGTAAAGAAAAGAGAGGCGCGACAGGGACGTAATCCCCGCACGGGCTCAGCAGTGATTGTTGAGGAAAAAACGATACCATTCTTCAAAGCCGGAAAAGAGCTGAGGGAACGGGTGAATGGTTTGACCGGCCGTAAAAGCTGATCAGTCTGGGCTGATGCCAGTCGGAATGACCCGCCCGGATTCATGAAACATGTTACCGAGAAAAATTACAGCCTTGCACTCTGAATTTCACTAAGCAGGAAGTCGCGCAGGACAGTGATGCGTTTCGACATCTTGAGTTCTTCAGGATAGACGAAGAAAGCCTCAACCGTTGGAACAGGTTCATGGGGCAGAATGCGTATCAGCTCCGGATGGGACTGCGCGAGATAGGTTGGCAGCGTCCCTATCCCGGCGCCATTGGCTATTGCGCTGGCAATAGCCGGGAAACTGTTGATTTCAAGCTTGTTGCGTACAGACCCATGACATTGTCGTCGCACCAGTTCAATCAACCAGAATGCATCTGGCAAAGGCGGTGAGAGGCCGGCAAAACCCACAAGATGATGATGAGCAAGGTCGGCAAGGCTGAGTGGCATGCCGTGTTGGTCGATATAGGCCTGACTTGAGTAGATCGGCATCAGGAAATTGGCGAGATGGCGCTGGATCAGGTCGGCCTGCCGGGGCGGATGCATGCGTATGGCGACATCGGCCTCTCTCATCCCGAGATCGAGATCCGTATCCTCCATGATAAGGCTGACTTCTATGTCCGGGTGCAGGGAAAGAAAACGCCGAAGTCTCGGTGCCAGCCAACCAAGGCCAAAGCCGGAAGTCGTCGTAATCTTGAGTTTGCCCTTGGCCTTTGCCTTGCTTTCACTCAGATAGGCTTGGGTGAGAGCCAGTTTGGAAAAAACCTCTCTCACCGTATGATTGAGGGTCTCGCCCTGTTCCGTCAGTATCAGGCCGCGCGCATGACGATGAAACAGCGGGACATTAAGGGTCTCTTCCAGCGCCGAGATCTGACGGGATACGGCAGACTGGCTGAGATTGAGCCTGTCTCCGGCGTGAGTGAAAGACCCTGCTTCGGCGACAGCATGGAAGATTCGTAGTTTGTCCCAGTCCATGCAGCTTTCCTAGAGCTCATCCCGGACCGCAAGACGAGAAAACGCCTGGTACGATCTGATACCTGCGTGTTTTCCATGCGGTCATGAAGTGTTGATGGAAGTGAATTGGCAGCATTCAGGGGCGCTGCCAAGTCATTTTATGCGTCAGACGCTGCGCTTGAATAACGGTCCTGTGCTCAGGACAGTCCTGCAAGGAGATGTTCTGCTTCAAGAGCCGCCATGCAACCGGTCCCGGCTGCCGTGATTGCCTGCCTGAATTTCTTGTCCTGTACATCACCTGCGGCAAACACGCCTGTAACCGAAGTCTTGGTGCTGCCGGGAGTCGTCAGGATATAGCCCTCGGAGTCGCAATCTATTGTCTCGCGGAAAGGTCCCGTATTCGGTGTATGACCAATCGCCACGAACACGCCATCAACATCGAGCTTTTGTTCACTGTTGTCCTGCGTATTACGTAGCCTCACGCCGCAGACAACCTCAGGCGTACCCGCACCAAGAATTTCTTCCACGGCGTGGTTCCACAGCACGGTAATTTTCGGATTGGCAAAAAGACGATCCTGCAGAATGCGCTCGGCGCGCAGCGTGTCCCGTCTATGCACAAGCGTCACATGATCGGCGTGATGGGTGAGGTACAGGGCTTCTTCGACGGCTGTATTTCCTCCGCCAATAACCGCTACCTTTTTGCCACGATAGAAGAATCCGTCACAGGTCGCACAGGCTGACACGCCACCACTCTGCAACCGGGCTTCGGATGGCAGGCCGAGCCATTTGGCCTGAGCACCTGTTGCGATCACGACAGTCCGCGCAAGATAGATGGCGCCGGAATCGGCTGTCAGTGTGAAAAAACCCTCTTCGTTTTTCTGGTCAAAACGTGCTTCGGTAATCAGATCATAATGGATCTGTGTTCCGACATGCTCTGCCTGGAGCCGCATCTGCTCGACCAGCCAGGGCCCCTGGACCGGTTCGGCAAAGCCGGGATAGTTCTCGACTTCAGTCGTGATGGTCAACTGGCCGCCTGGCTGCAAGCCGGCCACGAGAATCGGTTTGAGATTGGCACGAGCGGCATAGATGGCCGCTGTATAGCCCGCCGGGCCGGCGCCAATAACGAGCAGATCGGTCTTGAAACTCTGGCTCACAGGTGAGGTCCTCGGTCTGGGCCCGGCAGATCATGTGCCGAGCCTATGTGAAGAGACATGTATCAAGAGACATGGCTCTTGGATCAGGATGCAGATATAGGTGATGCAGCGCACCTGCCAACCGACTAGTTTTGACCGACCCTCACGGTGACGATGACTGACAACGATTCAGAAGACCCCCATTTCCACCCTGTTTCGTCACGGGGCGATGTGTCTCCCGGCGGTTTCTCTACAGGGGATTCCGTATCGGGGATCGTCGATCTTGACGCGATTGACCGTCAGATCGTCGCCGAGCTTCAACGCGATGGGCGCATGACGAATGTAGAGCTTGCACGGCGCACCGGTATTTCGGCTCCTCCCTGCCTGCGTCGTGTCAGGCGGCTGGAAGAGGTCGGTGTGATTGAAGGCTATCACGCCGATGTTGATGCCTCGAAACTGGGATGGTCTTTGACCTTCTTTGCGTTGATTGGGCTTGAAAGCCAGAAAGGCAGTGTACTCGACGCTTTCGAGACCGAGATTGCCGGTTGGGCTGAAGTGCGCGAATGCCACATGATACGTGGCGGGGGTGATTTTCTTGTGCGTCTTGTGGCGCGCGATGCACCCCATCAGAATTATCTCACAAAGCGATTGACCGATCTTGATCATGTCGTACGGGTGCAGACCCTGCAGACAATCCGTACCAGTCTGATGCGGGCCGGTGTTCCCGTATGAATCACCCGCTTCCTGCGGATCTGACACTTGTCATTCCCTGTTACAACGAAGCGGCCAATGTCGAGCCGCTGATCAATGGTGTGAAGCGCGCCCTGGAGGGGATGCGTTGGGAGATTGTCTTCGTTGATGACGATTCTCCTGATGGTACATCACGTGCGGTAGAGCGCGCTGCGCGTCGTGATCCGCGTATCAGGCTGATACGACGTGTTGGTCGCCGGGGTTTGTCTTCTGCTGTCATTGAAGGGGCCTTGTCTTCAACTGCAACGGTCATTGCCGTGATGGACGGTGACCTCCAGCATGATGAAGGTATCCTGCGTGATCTCGTCACCCCGCTGCTGGACGATCATGCTGATATTGCCGTGGCGAGCCGCCATGTTGCCGGAGGTGACAGCAGCGGGTTGGCCAGTCGCTGGCGACATATGCTCTCCCGTTCAGGTATCAGACTGGCCCAGAGTATCCTGCCCATGACGCTCTCGGATCCGATGAGTGGTTTTTTTGCCGTAAGGCGCGCCATGTTCGCACAGGCTGTGCCGCGCCTTACAGGTACAGGTTTCAAGATCATGCTTGAACTTGTCCTGTCCGTACCAAGAACGGCGCGGCTTGTTGAAGTGCCTTTTGTTTTCAGGCCTCGTATCGCCGGAGAAAGCAAGCTCAGTCCGCTGGTTATGGTGCAGTTTCTCGGCATGCTGATCGAGCGTGCATGTGGTGGATGGTTACCGACACGTTTCATCATTTTTGCGGCAGTCGGTCTTGTTGGCGTTGCCGTGAACCTTCTGGTTTCCGAGCTGTCGCGATTTGCCGGAGCGGATTTTCAGATCAGTCAGGTTGCTGGTACAGCCTGTGCCATTCTGGTCAATTTCCAGCTCAATAACCGGATCACCTATCTCGATCGTCCGCTCAGAGGGAAACGCTGGTTACCAGGCCTGTGTATTTTTGTGATCGGGGCCACGATCGGGGCTTTCGGTAATATCGGTGTCGCTCAGCTTCTCTATGATACGCATGGGCATTGGAGCCGGGCCAGCGCGGCTGGCGCGGTGATAGGTGTGGTCTGGAATTATGCAATTGCCTCTACACTCGTCTGGCGCTGACAGTTTCAGTATATTCCGTTTTGAGGGAAGGCGCGCCACAGTCTTCTTCTGGAGCGTGCTGTTCGGGCTGACATTCTTGCGTTTTGTTCTCGCTTCATCCCTCGGTATCACACCGGATGAAGCCTATTACTGGCTCTGGTCGCAGCATCTGCAATGCGGCTATCTCGATCATCCTCCAATGATCGCGCTCTTCATACGTCTTGGCACCAGCTTATGGGGCGATAATGCTTTTGGCATTCGGTTCTGTGGCCCGCTTTCGGCTCTGGTGGGCTCAGTAGCGCTGTTCCGAGCAGGGCGCGACTTTCTGGCAAGCCGCGCTGCCGGGTATCGAGCCGCTCTTTTGCTCAATGCGACGCTCATGCTTGGGTTAGGTGCAGCCACAGCGACACCTGATACGCCGCTCGTCTTTTTTCTGGCATGGACACTCTGGGCGCTTGGACGTCTGATCTGCACGGGTTGGCCGGGCTGGTGGCTCGTCATCGGGGCTTTCTTCGGTCTGGCTTTTGACAGCAAATATACGGCGGTTCTGCCTGCTCTGGGATGCGGATTCTGGGCGTTATCGACGCCTTCCATACGTCGTCACTGGGGCTGGATGCTTGGTGGCTGCGTGGCGGGGCTTATCATGATCGCACCCGTTCTGTTCTGGAATGCTACCCATGGTTGGGCAAGCTTTGCCAAGCAGGGAGGCAGGGCAGGGGACTGGCATCCGTGGCGTGCCCTGAATTTTCTCGCTGAACTGGCCGGGGGGCAGATAGGCCTTGCGACCCCACTGATTTTCGTCCTGTTCTGTACAGGTCTGATCTGGTGCCTGAAGCATTCTGGCGAGAAGAATGTTGCACGTTTGCTCGCCTGTCTCTGCGTTGTGCCGATTGCAGTATTCGTACAGCATGCTTTTGGCGGACGTGTGCAGGCCAACTGGCCTGTCGTGCTCTATCCTGCCGCGGCTCTGGCCGCTGCGGCAACGGGGCGTCGCATAGGGTTTGCCTGCGCTACCGGACTGATAGTGACCGGGCTGGTCACCTTTCAGGGCATTGCCTCGCCTTTGCCGCTTTCTGCCCATCATGACGTCATTGCCCGGCAGACAGCAGACTGGTCAGGGTTGAGAGAGCGTCTGGATAAGGCATTGCCCGAGGGACAGGCTATAATTGCCGGAGATTATGCCCTTGCGGCTATCTTGGCCTATCATCGACCGCATCACGCCTTGTTCAGCTATGACAAGCGCTGGGTCTATCTTGGTCGTCAGTTAGATCATCCTCATCGTGCCATACTGATTTTGCGAGAAAGCGAGCAGCCCGATCTGCCTGCTTCCTGGCTCGGTCAGCCTTGGCAGCAACATCCTTGTCGCATGCTGCGGGGCTCGCCCATGATCTGCTACAAACTGATCCCGCTGTCCCTGCCAGAGGATATACGGATGTACAGTCTTCCCTGAGACATCCTGACGCCAGGGTAATCGTTTTCTGTACAGAACATCTGTTCCCCTCATCCGGAGGCTGTTCTAGGCTTTCTCCTATTTCATAGGAGTAGAGCCGTGAGACACATTCTGTTGGGGATGACATCGCTTGCCTGGACCGCTCTGGCCGGGGCAATGGTACTTCCGGCCAGAGCCACTCCTGTCGATGTGACACCGTCCCGTACAGTGCTGGAACAGGTTGAGGGGAAGGAGGCTCTGGACTGGGTCAAGGCGCAAAACAACCGTACTGCTGCGCTTCTGCAGGCCGATCCGCGCTATCAGTCTTTCTACAGGTCTGTCCTGTCAGTGGAGCAGGCATCGGGGCGTTTGCCTCTGCCGGATCAATCTGGTGGCAGGGTCTGGAATTTCTGGCAGGACGCAGCTCATTCAAAAGGTATCTGGCGTGTGACAACGCGTGCGTCCTTTGAGACTTCCGACCCTGACTGGGTAAATGAACTCGATATTGATTCGCTGTCAAAACAGGAGGGGCGCGACTGGGTGTTTCAGGGGGCTGACTGCCTGGCGCCGGATGCCCGACACTGTCTGGTTATTCTCTCTCTTTCCGGCGAAGACGCCTCGTTTTATCGTGAATTCGACACGGTCGATAAAAAATTCATACCGGGTGGCTTCGAGTTGCCACATTCGAAACAGCGGGCAGCCTGGCTCGATCGTGATACACTGCTCGTGTCCCGTGACTGGGGCCCTGATACGATGACACGTTCCGGTTATCCGTTCAGTGTCCGGGTCGTAAAGCGTGGTGAGCCGCTTGCTGCTGCGAAGGAGGTCTACCGCGGCACGCCGGATGACATGATTGTCGAGCCGCAAGTGCTGCATGACAGTCAGGGCGGACAGATTGCGATCATCCAGCGTAATCTTGATTTTTTTCGCAGTGAGTATCGTGTCTACGACCCTGTCACACAAAACCTGCATCTTCTGAACTTGCCGCAGAAAATGCGGATCGAGGGCTATTACGCCGGAAAGCTTGTCATCAGGCTTGACCAGGACTGGAAACAGGGCCGTCTCTACCGTCAGGGCAGCATACTGGCAGTTGATCCTGTCTCTGCCAAAATGCTGCCAGATCTGCTTTTTGCCCCTGACAGGCATGAGACCACGGCTGACATCGGTGTTACCTCCCGGGGAGTTATCGCTGTTATTTATCGCGATGTGCAGCCGTCCATACGCGTTTATCATGCTGTTGAGGGCAAGGCTCAGTGGCATGAAACCACGATTTCCCTGCCATCGAACGTTTCTGCATCTCTGCAATCTTCTGACCCCTCTGAATCATGGGCCACAGTAAAGATTGAAGGCTATATCGAGCCACCACAGCTCTGGACACTGGATGTTACGGCCGGAAGAATCAGAAAAACGAAGGAAACTCCTGCGCTTTTCGATGCGAAAGGACTTGTGACCGAGCAATACTGGGTAAAGTCCAGCGATGGGGTGTCAGTGCCCTATTTTGTTGTGCATCGTCGTGACTGGAAGCTGAACAGCCATAATCCGGTGTTGTTTACGGCTTATGGCGGATTCGATCTGTCTTACCTGCCGACCTATTATGCCGATATTGGCAAGACCTGGCTTGAGCGTGGCGGCGTCTATGTGGTCGGTAACATTCGTGGTGGTGGCGAGTTCGGTCCTGCCTGGCATGAGGCCGGGATGAAGTCGGGCCGTCAGCACGCCTATGACGATTTTGCAGCGATAGGCCGCGATCTTGGCAGGCGGGGTATTGCCGATCGCAATCATCTGGGTATCCGGGGGCGATCGAATGGCGGCTTGCTGATGGGCGTGGAATTCACACAACATCCCGAACTCTGGAAGGCAGTGATCATCGGCGTGCCATTGCTTGACATGGAACATTTCGAAAGCATGGCCGCGGGAGCGTCATGGGCAGCGGAATATGGTCATATGGCTGATCCGACCGAGCGTGACTTCCTTCAGAGGATTTCACCTTTGCAGCAGCTGAAGAAAGACGTGGCCTATCCGGTACCGTTTATTTTTACATCCACCAAGGATGATCGTGTCGGGCCGGTGCATGCGCGGCTTTTTGCCGCGCGACTGGCAGAATTAGGCAAGTCTTTCTACTACTATGAAGATATGGAAGGTGGTCATGCTGGCACCGTCAATGCGAAAGAGATCGCTCATGAACGTGCGCTTGAGGCTGTTTATCTTTCCCGCAGTCTGATGGATCAGGACAACGCGATAACACCCTGAGAAGAAGGAGAGGCGGGTCACCCGCCTCTCCTGGACCGGTCAAACCGGCACAGCAGGCACAAAAAAACCGCCGTGAAAACGGCGGTTGATCTGTTTGCCGGAAGGGCAGGCTGATTAGAAGCCTTCACGCTCCAGGCGCTTGCGCTCCATCTTGCGAGCGCGGCGAACCGCTTCGGCCGCTTCACGAGCGCGACGCTCGGAGGGCTTTTCAAAGTGGCGACGCAGCTTCATCTCGCGGAAAACGCCTTCGCGCTGCATCTTCTTTTTTAGCGCCTTGAGCGCCTGATCAACATTGTTGTCACGAACCAGAACCTGCACGGGTCTGCCATCTCCTGTCCGACCATGAGAACATGGTCTTGTTTGTAAATGCAATGTCAGGAACGCGATACCGATGGCAGAGCGCTCCAGAGAGGCCGCCGCCTTAGCACAGGTTTTCAAGAGGACACAAACGGTTTGAGTAGTATCGCCCTAAATTTATTCATGTCACCATGCAGATGATGAACGCAACTTTTACGGTCGGGTAAGGACAGGGTACAGAAATGGCGTTGCTGAAAATCGCGCGAATGGGGCATCCGGTACTGCTTCAGAGAGCGCAACCGGTTGAAGATGTTCATTCTTTATCCATACGGCAACTCGTTTCTGACATGATCGAAACGATGCTTGATTCTCGTGGAGCCGGGCTTGCAGCCCCGCAGGTTCACAAATCCTTGCGTCTTTTCGTTTATCATGTGCCGGAGCCGCGTTGCGCTGCGGGAGAAACTCCGATTCCGCCTCGGGTGCTGATCAATCCGGAAGTGACGCCAATCGGGGACGCGATCATGCAGTGCACTGAAGGGTGTCTTTCCTTGCCGCTGCTGCGCGGGGTCGTGCCACGTCATGCGATGGTCGCTTACAAGGGACTTGATCTTGACGGATCGGTCATCAGCGGTGAAGCGCGCGGGTTTCATGCAAATGTGCTTCAGCATGAATTCGATCATCTTGATGGTATTCTCTATACGATGCGTATCCGTGATTATGCGAGTTTTGGCTATGCCGATGAGCTTTCGGCCCCGCGTGACAGTGAGGGCTGAGCTATGTCTGGCCTTCGTACGACACGTGATGCGCCGGGGCAGGCGCATCTCTATCTTCGCGAGGAGCAGATACGCCTTGCCTATGAAGCCATGCTTCTGGCCTGGCGCGAACTGAATGCTACCTGTGATCCTTTTCAGCGTGATAACCAGCTCGGTGCCGCGCATCATCGCGTGATGTTTCTTGTCTCAACCCATCAGGGCCTGACCATGAGCGCATTGTTGCGTCGGCTGAATATTACCAAGCAGAGTCTCAACCGCGTGCTTCAGGAGCTTGTGGCGCGTGGTCTGCTCGAGCAGCGGGCCGATGAGCGTGACAAACGTGTCAAGCGCCTGCATCTGACAGTGCAGGGTATAGCAATAGAGGAAGAGATCTTTGCCGCTCTGCGTGACCGGATGACGATCGCCTACAAGGCGGCAGGCGGGCAGGCGGTGGAAGGGTTTCGTCGTGTTCTGGCAACATTGCAGAGTGAGGGGGATGGGGTATGAAGGAATCGCATGTTCTCGTAGTCGATGACGATGCCCGTCTGCTCCGTCTGCTACAGCGTTTTCTGTCGGAGAACGGTTTTCGCGTCACGATTGCAATGGATGCCGAAGCCGCCCGGAAAATCCTGGCCGTTACCCAGCCTGATGCCATGGTCGCTGACATTACCATGCCGGGTGAGGATGGTCTGAGTCTGACACGCTCGCTGAGAGAAGGCGGACAGAACTTTCCCATCATTCTTCTGACAGCTAGGGGGGAGCCGGCCGACAGGATTATCGGTCTGGAATCCGGGGCTGATGATTATCTGGGCAAGCCATTTGAACCCAGAGAGTTGCTGTTGCGCCTGCAGGCTCATCTGCGCCGTCATGTTCCACGGCCAAGCAGTGCACCGCGACTGTTGCGCATGGGCAGGCTTGAATTTGATACGGGTCGCAATCTCCTGAGCGGTCCTGAGGGCATTGTGCATCTTACCAGTGGCGAGGCGGCATTGCTCACGGTCCTGACGCGTAGCCCCGGAGAGATCCTGTCCCGGGAGGCTATTGCCGAGGCTTTGGGGATGGACGAGATCGGTGAACGTGCGGTCGACGTGCAGGTCACCCGTTTGCGTCGGCGCATTGAACCTGATCAGAAGGAACCACGATTTCTTCAGACGGTCAGAGGCAAGGGCTATGTGCTGAAACCTGGCAGCTGAGGCGCCGCGCATGCAGATTGCCCGTTTGATGGAACGCCTTGTCAGGCGCCTTCTGCCGCGTTCCTTTCAGGGGCGATCGCTGCTTATCGTGCTCATGCCCCTTCTGATCACCCAGATCGTGGCGCTTCAGCTTTTTTACGGCAATTATCTCAAGGTCGTGTCACGGCGCCTTGCCGATAGTGTGGTGTCCGATCTCGCTTTTATTGTGGATTCTGTCGAGCATATGCCTGGCCAGCGTGACTGGCTGATCACCCAGGCGCGCTGGCGTACGCAGCTTGAAATCGATTTTCATCCAGGCGAGAGACTCACGACCGAGAGCGCACCATTTGTGTTGGGTCCGATGGATGAGGATCTGACAAAGGCAGTCCTGCGCGTGTTCGATGCCCCATGCCACATTGACTGGAAGGCCACCAGGCAGAGTGTCAGGCTTGAAATTGCCCTTCATGACGGCATCCTGGATGTTTATATTCCGCGCAAGCGTCTTGATGTGGGCCCGATCTGGCTGTTTGTTGCCTGGGAGGTGGGAAGTGCGATCCTTCTCTTCATCATTGCCGGTCTTTTTGTCGGTCAGCAGGTGCGGGCTGTGCGCCGCTTGGCAAAGGCAGCCGAAAATTTCGGGCTGGGGCGCGATGACGGGCCAATCCAGCCTCAGGGTGCGCGTGAGATACGCAAGGCCGCCCTGGCATTCAATCGCATGCAGGCGCGCGTCAATCGCTTTGTTACCCAGAGAACAGCTGTGCTGGCGGGTGTCTCGCATGATCTGCGCACGCCGCTCACCCGATTGCGTCTGACCCTTGCCATGATGCCGGTTGAGGGCAGTGTCGAGGCGCAGGAGCTGCGCCCTGATATCGAGGATATGATCGCGGATATTACAGAGATGGAGCGCCTGATAGGCAGTTATCTTTCTTTTGCCCGCGGAGAAGGGGAAGAAGACCCGGTTCCCACCGATCTTCTCGCGCTTGTACGCGATGTGGCAGCAGATACGACCCGCTCGGGTGGAGAAGTACTGGCTATACACGCTGAACAGAGCCTTGTGGTGCCGGTACGGCCAGACGCCATGCGTCGTGTGCTGATCAATCTGGCGGAGAATGCCCGTCGTCATGGCGGGCGTATGAGTTTCTCGTTACGCAGGGCCGGGCGTTCCATCGAGATTATACTTGACGATGACGGGCCGGGCATCGCGCAGTCACGACGTAAAGATGTATTCCGTGCCTTCAGCAGTACATCAGGTCCTGACGGCGGAACCGGTCTCGGTCTGACGATTGCCCGTGATATCGTGGCAGCCCATGGTGGCAGTGTGACACTTCACAACAGCCCTCTCGGCGGATTGCGGGTTATGCTCAAGCTTCCACGTTAAGGCGTATGATCCGGTAAGGGGCTGGTCCATCAGGGCGACAAAAAAAGACCCGGCGAGGCAGTAGGCCCAGCCGGGTGAGATATGGTCGACGCGCCGCCCATGGCAAGACGGCCACAACGTATGAGCAGGTTATGGAACCGAGTTGCCGGTACCGCCATGGCCTGTTCCAACGCCGGCACCCAGAGGGCCCTGTGTGCCGCCAAAAGTACTGCCCATATTGCTCATGGGGTTGTAACGGCCGACATTGCCCAGCAGCTGCTGGAGTACGTTGATCTTGGTGCCCGGCGTTGGTGTTGTTTCACCAACCATGCCGACATTGTAGCCATTCTTGCGATGGAGCGTATCCATGCGACGCAGGACGCCACCATTGTCGAAGGCCAGAACAAGAACATTCTGCTTTGTAATGCGCGGGAAGCCCAGTGGCTGAGGAACAGTTACCATGGATATATAGATCCAGGTGTTGTCATCGAAAGTGGCGTGAGCTGTCGGTGAGCCGAGAATATCGGTCACGTCATTACGCGTGCTGGTCCCTGGCATAAGCTGGGAATAATCGTCTTTTTCGATCAGGGAGCCGCGATTTTGCGGAATGGGACCGAAGACGGAGCAGCCAGCGAGCGCAAGAGGGGCGATGCAAAGCAGGGCGCGCGCAAAACCCGCATGCGCTTTAAGCCGCGGGGAGGTCTTCTGGGAGGCGCTCTTCATGGCGGGTTATGTCGTCCTGCACTGATCGAAAAAAGGTCGAGAGATCGTCCGGCAATGACGGAAACAGGATTTTGACGCCATGGCAAGATGATCAAGCTCTTCTATATTGCGGAGAGCGACGGTAAGGCAATTCGGAAAAGAAGCCCCGTCTGCGGGTTTTTTACAGCCAGTGTCAGGAAAGCAGTCATGAACGACGCTCAGGAATTCTCCCGATCACATGCTCCCCAGCCGGAATTCTCGCGCCGCCTGATGCTCAACCGCATCGGTCATGAAGGGCTTTCGGAGACGGTCAAGGCCAATCAGGACGAACGCAAGGCGCTTGCCCGGCGTCTGGGGATTCCCGATCTTCATGAATTGTCCTGCCGTTTCAGGATACTCCCTGAAGCATCCGATCATTTTGTGCTCGAGGGCATCCTGACCGCCCGTGTCGTGCTTGAATGTGTGATCACAAGTGAGACTTTCGAGGATGTCCTGAACGAATCCTTCGCAGTGCGCCTGGTTCCGGCTCGCCGTTTCTCCGAGGAGAATGCTTCTGATCTCGATGCAATTGACGAAATTCCCTATGACGGCAATGCGCTCGATCTGGGTGAGATTACGTCAGAGCAGTTGGCGCTGATACTGCCTGCCTATCCTCGCAAACCGGGGGCAGCCCTCGAAAATGCTGTTGACGAAGCCCCACGAGAGGCGGCAGAGGAAGCTCCAGATGAAGCAAGTGGCCGACCTAACCCTTTCGGTGCGCTGGCTGGTCTGTCTGTACCCAAAAAGAAGACGGATCTTAGCTAGAACCGCACAGGATGCTTGCGACCCGGCTTCGGGTCTGCTAGAGCCGCCCGCCTGATCATAGTGAACAGTATCGTTTCCTGCTGCGGTCGAATGGCGACCAAAAGCGGGGTCGATCTAAGAAGAAAGAGGCTCCTGTCATGGCCGTCCCCAAAAGAAAGACCACGCCGTCCCGCATGGGAATGCGTCGCAGCCATCACGCCCTGACCGTTCAGGCTCACGCTGAGTGCAGCAATTGCGGTGAGCTGAAGCGCCCGCATCACGTCTGCGCGCATTGCGGTCATTATGACGGTCGTGAAGTCGTTGCTTCTGGCAAGACGCTCAAGACGACCGTTCGCGTTTGAGGCTCGATAGGGCCGGTCTTTTTCTGACTGGCTCATCTTGTTTTGAAACAAAACGCGGGGCGGAGCATGAGTGACGTAAATGCGCCGGCCAGCCAGGCTGCGCCTTACTGTTTGGCTGTCGATGCGATGGGCGGGGATCATGCCCCTGAAATCGTTCTGGCCGGTCTGGATCGCGCAGCCGATCGACATCCGACAGCAAGAATTTTGCTGGTCGGTGATGAAGCTGTCCTGCGTCCTCAGCTGGCCCGCTTCGGCAAGGCACAGCGTATCTGCGAAATCCGCCACGCCCCGTCCTCCATTTCCATGGAAATGAAACCGACAGCTGCCCTGCGTCTCCGCGATTCCTCATTGCGTGTGGCGATTGATGCTGTCGCGTCTGGTGAGGCTGGGGGCGTTGTCTCGGCGGGTAACAGCGGTGCGATGCTTGCTCTCGCCAAAATCGTTCTGAAAACCCTGCCGGGCATTACCCGCCCGGCTATGGCGGCGGTCAATCCATCAGCACGTGGCGATGTGGTGATGCTGGATCTTGGCGCCAATATTGCCTGCGACACCCGTAATCTTGTTGAGTTCGCTGTCATGGGCGAGGCTTTTGCCAAGGCTGTTCTTGGGCTCCCTGCGCCCAGCATCGGTCTGCTGAATGTCGGTGCCGAAGAGCTCAAGGGCGATGAACGCCTGCGAGCTGCTGCCGATATTCTGCGCGAGTCGCCGCTTTCATCCCAGTTTCACGGGTTTGTCGAAGGTCATGACATAACGGCTGGTACAACGGACGTTGTTGTGACTGATGGTTTCTCTGGCAATATCGCTCTCAAGACGGGTGAGGGCGCGCTCAAACTCGTTTCCATGCTTCTGCAACGGGTTTTCAGGACCAATCTGCTCACCCGTATCGGCTATCTTCTTGTACGTCCCGGTCTGGAGCGTATGAAAGAATGGATTGATCCTCGCCGTTACAATGGTGCTGTTTTCGTTGGCCTGAACGGGATCGTTGTAAAATCGCATGGCGGTGCCGATGCTGAGGGCTTTGCTGCAGCAATCGACGTAGCGATGGATGCTGTTACACACTCGATTAACGAGAAAATCCGCGAACGTCTTCGTCAGGTGGAGGTACTGATGGCTGCCTCCGAGGACGAAGGCGAGCTTGCTTCTTCCTCCACGGCCGCCTGACTGGCACAGTGAGGGGATAGGCTGGTGATGATCTCTGCTTTGCCAGCACCAATTCAAGAGGAAGAGACATGTCCCTGCGCGCGCGTCTGACCGGGTTTGGCAGTTATCTGCCAAAGCGGGTTGTCACGAATGCCGAGCTTGCCGAGCGTATTGAAACCTCAGACGAGTGGATCAGGACCCGTACAGGCATCTCCCAGCGGCATATAGCAGGTGAGGGAGAAAACGCCGTTACTATGGCTGCCGCCGCGGCACGCTCGGCTCTGGCTTATGCTGATGTAACTGCCGAATCAGTTGACGCGGTCATTGTTGCAACGGCGACCCCTGATCAGGGATTTCCTGCAACAGCCGTACGTGTACAGGCTGAGCTTGGTATGGGCACCGGCTTTGCTTTTGATATCACGGCAGCCTGTTCAGGCTTCGTCTATGCGCTTTCGACTGCAGAAGCTTTCATCCGGAGTGGTCAGGCAAAAAAAGTGCTGGTGATCGGCACGGAAATTTACTCACGCATCATGGACTGGGAAGACCGGACGACCTGCGTGCTCTTCGGAGATGGAGCCGGTGCTGTTCTGGTCGAGGCCAGTGACGAGGCTGAGGTCGGTATTCTGTCAACTCATTTGCACAGCGATGGGACCTACGCCGATCTGCTGTATGTTGATGGCCCGACGGTGGAAAAACCCGTGTTGCATATGCAGGGGCGTGACGTGTTTCGTCATGCTGTTGCCAAGCTTTCTTCTGTGGTCGATGAGGCTTTGGCGGCCAATGGTCTGTCAGGTGAGGATATTGCCTGGCTCGTGCCGCACCAGGCCAATCTCCGTATTATCGAAGGCATGGCCAAAAAGCTCTCCTTGCCGCTTGATCGTGTTGTTGTGACCGTCGATCGCCATGCCAATACGTCAGCGGCTTCCATTCCTCTCGCTCTTGATGAAGCAATACGTGACGGTCGTATCAAACCGGGTGATCTGGTGCTGATCGAGGCTCTGGGTGGTGGGTTGACCTGGGGGTCTGCCCTGCTGCGGATCTGAGCCAGATCTGACGTAATTGCCCTTCAGGGGCATATCCTTTCATTGAGTCGATTGACCTTCATTACTGTCATGATACGGTGGTGTCATGACCACGGTGACCCGCGCGCAAATTGCAGAGCATATCTACAGCCAGGTTGGACTGTCCCGGCACGAATCCGCCGACCTGCTTGAGACGGTTCTCGAGCTGATCGCGTCGCGGCTTGAGAAGGGCGAAACAGTCAAACTGAGTGGCTTTGGAACTTTTTCTGTCCGTCAGAAGGGCCGCAGGGTTGGTCGCAATCCCAAAACAGGTATCGAAGTACCGATTCTTCCCCGTTCTGTACTGGTGTTCCGGCCAAGTCAGATTCTCAGGGCGGAAGTGAACGGCGAGTCGATCGAAGGTCTGGCCAGTGAAAGCGATGATTCATGAGTACGACCCACGTCTCTCCTGACATGACGAGAGTGACGGAAGAGAGGGCGGAGCTTGAGCGTCTGGTCAAAGGGCCAAATGCCTATCGTACTATCAGTGAAGTCGCTGACGAACTGCATGTTCCTCAGCATGTACTCCGTTTCTGGGAAACACGATTCCCTGAAGTGAAACCTCTCAAAAGAGGGGGCGGGCGTCGTTATTACAGTCCGGAAGATATTGATATCCTGCGTCATATCACGGACCTGCTCTATGTGCAGGGCTATACGATCAAGGGTGTTCAGCGAGTTCTTAAAGAGCATGAAGCCCCATCAGCACTTGTTCCTGTGAAAGCGAAAAGCGCTGCTGTGGCAGTCTCTTCTGCAAGTGGGTCAGCACCTGTTGAAATAACCGATCCTGTTGTGTCGAAAGATACAGCGTTCGAAAAAGACCAGGCGGAGGTCGTGATTCCAGCCACGCGAAGCTCTCTCGAAATTCCTGCTTTCCATGCAGGTGACGAAGAGGCGGCGAAGCATGATCAGTTATCTGAGGATCAAGTGGCTGACTCGCTGGCAGATCCCGGAGAGGAGACCGCTTCATCATCAGATATTGCTGACGAGGAGCCGCTTGCACAGTCACACTCCGACAATCTGTCTCATGATGACGATACAGCGGCAGTGAAAAGCGAGTCTGAGATCGCAGCTGTTCTGTTTGACGAACTTGTCGAGCTTCGTGCGCTTCAGGCCAGCTGGACAAGCGAAAAGCGCGCGCTTCGTCTGGCATTGGAAGATGTTCTGGGTGAACTCGATAGCTTGCGTCAGATGGTGCCGGGAAGTGCTTGAGCACTATCGGATAAAAAACCTGCTTCCAGACGCTTGCAGGAAAGGCGTCTCACTGCTAAACGGCCTTTACCGCAGGACTGACGGGCAGTAGCGCAGCCTGGTAGCGCATCAGTCTGGGGGACTGGGGGTCGTGGGTTCGAATCCCGCCTGCCCGATATCTTCGTCCTGCGGTTATTCTCCTCCTGTATGATACAGTACCTTGACCACTCAAGGTTGCTCTTTGCTGCCTCTTGTCCCTTTGATGGCATGAAGGTTACCCCACGGTGACCTAGCCTTATTCGAGGTCGGGAGAGGGTTCAAAGAGACCCCTCGTCATAACGAAGAACAGGTTCTGATCTGTCTGAGAGATCGTAGAGACCCGGGTCGGGCATTAAGTACCGATGACTGTTGCGTCTGGCCTGACTACTTTCACTTAGTATACAGCGATAGGCTAGGTTTCAGCTTTTTGGCGCCGTCGCATGGCAGTCTGCCAAAGGGGATAATCTTATAATAAGACTCCCCCGGTTTCCTTGGTCAGACCGGCCTTAAGCCGGATTGGCGTGATATGTCGTCAACGTAAACTCTGCTCCTGCGCCTGCTCTTGCTCACGTTCTGAATCCGAACTCCAGATGCGCCAGAGCAGATGTACGGCCGCCATAATAGCTGGCCCCAGAAACAGGCCAAGTAAACCCCAGGTTTCAACACCTGCGAGAATACCAAGCAACACCCAGAGAAAAGGCATCTGTGTGCTGCCGCCAATCAGTGCCGGACGAATGAAATGATCGGCGACAAAAATCACGACAGCACCAAGAGCCACAACGACGATCGCAGAAATCATCTTGCCCTGTATCAGAATCAGCAAGGCTGCCAGGACAACCGTAGGCAGACCCAGAAACGGGATCATGGCTGCAACGCCGGTCAGCATGGCAAGAAGCAGGGGCTGGGGCGTGTCGGTCAATACATAGGCGACCCCCATTACAAGCCCTTCGCCGAGTCCTACGAGCACGAGGCCGGCTACGGTACCATGAACAGATGAGATCATTTGTCGCGCGAGACTTTCACCACGCTTGCCGAAAGTGCGGTTCGAGACGACCAGCACACGGTGAATGATATCAGCACCATCTCTCAACAGAAAAAACAGTGTCAGGATCGAGAACAGAAACAGTGTGGCCCGTTTGGCGACCTGGGTCGTGACCTGTCTCGTTACCGCCATGCCATGACCAGCGTCGAAAGAGTGGAAGAGCCGATTGAGGTGTTCGGGATTGACAAGATTGTTCTGCCACCATCTTGCAACCTGCGCGCGTTCGAAAGGGAGGTCATTCAGCCATTCGGGCATCGGGATACCGGTATGACGGACTTGGTCGATCCAGCGCAGGGCACTCTGTGCCTCTTCTGCAGCCTTGTAGCCAACCAGACTGAGCGGGATCAGGAAGATGAGCGCAATCGCCGCTGTAAACAGCATAGGGAGCCATTCTGTGCGGCCGAAACGCTTTTCTGTGCGCTGGTAGAGTGGCCACGAAGCAATAGCGAAAACACACCCCCAGAGCAGGGCGGGCAGAAAATTCTTCAGTGTGAAGAGGGCAAGCGCGATGAAGAAAAAACCCAGCAACCCGCGTGAACGCCGCTGGGAGCGGCCAATTGGAGATACGGCCTGCGCATTGTCATCTGAAAAATCGTCTTCCACGTCTCGTTTCTGGCTCCTTGCCATTTTCCTGTCTGAGCCTTCGGGAGGAGGCGCGTTGTGATCCGTCATTATGTTCCTCGGGCGTTGCATTACGCATATCTCGTTCATCTGACGACCCTGGTTTTCCGATCGTCTGGTTTCCCGGATGCCGCTTCACATAGTGATGACTCTGATCAGATCAGGGTCGAAAATCTCATTTCTTGCATGTCACGGCAATGCGTCAATATCATTACGATTTTCTAGGATCGGCATGCGTGTCAGAACGAGGCGCAGATCGGATGGATGAACGCTCCGACAGAGCTCTGGTTGAATTGCTTTTTATAGCTGCTGCGTATTGCCTCAAGAGCCGGAAGAAGTTCTGGTTTTTGTGAGGTAATAATCCAGATCAGGCGCGATTTTTCATGAATAACGGGTTCATGGCGACCGTTCTGCCACTGTCCTTCTGCCTCGATTACGGAAAAGCCGGACGGAAAGCGAGGTGTCACATTCTCCACGAGAAATCTTGCCCATTGTGATCGGGAGACTTCGCCGCCTCCTGGCAAGGAGAGGCCAAAGGCGAGGGTAACAGCCTCTGCCTCGTACCCGCCGAACCCGGTGCAGAGAGCCGTCTTCCCAGAGGATCGCGCCTCATCATGTCGCATACATCCTGTGAGTGCGAGCACAAACAGACTGCAACTCACAAAACAGACGCCTCTTGGTATCATTGTCGATCGAGTGCAGCACGAAGCAGGCGGCTGCCTTCTGTCGAAAAGAGATTGCGGCGCAGGAAAAGATCAATCAGCACAAGATTGACATTGAACTTGATGTCAGTCGTGTCCCTGACAAGGCGAAATACTTTTTCGAGAGACATGAGTTCGAAGAAAGCCACTTCGCCATCGACTGGTTCAGGGATAAAATCGTCTGGCAGGATCAGATCGTAACAGAACAATGTATCCTGACGCAGTCCTTCCGGACGTTCCATGGCGTAGCGCAATGTTGCAACGGGCTGTGCCCGGGTTGCCAGCTCTGGCGGGATGGCAGCTTCTTCTCCGGCTTCCTTGACCAGGGCCTGTATGGGGGTAAGGCCGGTACAGATGCCCCCTGCCGCGAGGTGATCAAGTTTGCCCGGATCGAGCCTTTTGTTTTGGGCGCGATGACCCATCCATAGAAATATTCCTTCTTCCTTCTCCACCAGCCCGTTGAGATGCACGCCGGACGCGGTGCAGCCAAGAAGGGGCAGGGCGCCACGATCAATCCTGCCGATTGCTGTGCCCTTGTCGTCGAAAACATCAAAAAGCTCATGATGGGGGCGATAAAGACCCTGGGCTGCCAGTGTCTTCCCCAGGGGAAGCAGGGCCTCGCCATCAGGCAGGCGGAAATTCGTGCCGTCTTCGTAGCCCAGCGTGCACAATGCCTCGAAAACACGCGGGTCGGCGAGGCCAAACAAGGCGTCTCCAGCCAGAATGGGACGACGTTTGCCAGGCAGGATGGCAGTCTGGCAGCGTCGGATATGGGCAAGAAACGGGGCGAGGTTATCGTCGGGCATGAAAAGCGGTACTCTCCTGTCGGAGTATCCACGATATCGCGTATCGCTGTATGATTGCAAAACGCCTTGCCGCAGTTCAGTTGAGGAGCATGCGCTTCAAACGGACACTCCCCTTTGCCGTAATCAGTCTGGCGCGTGCCTGGCGATTGGTCCTCTCTCACGATATCCGTTATTTCAGGGCCGGGATCGGAGTGACGCTTTTCCTGCTCGTTGCCGAGCGTCTTTGCCTGCTTGGTACGCCCTATCTGTTCAGTCGGATCGTAGCGCATTTTTCGTCGCCGGATCTTCTTGTAATCATTCCTGTTGCTCTCATCCTTTCCTATGCCGGATTGATCTTTTGCCGAAGCGCATTCTCTGCCCTGCAGGAAATGGTCTATCAGCCGGTGGGTCAGAGATTGCAGGCTCTTACAGCGCAACAGGCCTTTCGCCATCTGCTTGATCTGCCCTATCGCTTTCATCGTGATCGCCAGACAGGGGCCCTGACGCGCGCCATTGAACGTGGCTCCGAGGCGGCCGATACGCTTTTGCGCCTCGCTCTTTTCAATATTCTGCCAGCGCTGCTTGATACCAGTCTGACGATTGCGGTCGTCTTCTCCTGTCTGGGAGGACGTTATGCCGGTGTGATTCTTGTGGCGCTGCTTTCCTATCTCGGGCTTGCCCAGTGGTTCGTACGTCAGCGTGTCAGGGCGCGTCGTCAACGCAATGAGGCCAATGGAAAGGCGCAGCATTTCCTGCTCGATTCCCTGCTCAATTTTGACTCCGTGCGTCATTTTGCCAATGAGGCGCATGAATTCGATCGCTATGAACAGGCGAGGATTGCCCAGGAAAAAGCCAGCTTGCGCATGACATTCGTGGCCGGACTTTCGTCTGTCTGCCAGAACGCCATGATCGCGCTGGCGACCCTGATCATTTTTCTTATGGCAGCGCAGGATCTGGCAGCAGGACATATTGATGTGGCGGCCTTCGTCATGATCGGGACGTATCTGCGCACGCTTTATCAGGCCGTCATCTCGCTCAATATTGTTTATGCGGGATGGCGCAATGCCTGTGTTGATCTGGAACACCTTACCGATCTTATGGATGAGCCTGCGCGGGATGGTGGTTCGTTGATGGAGGGAACGGCTTTTCGTGAGCAGAACACGGGGCCGGCGTCACTGGCGTTCGATCATGTCGTGTTTGATTACGATGGTCGGGAAATTCTGCATGATCTGTCTTTTGCTGTCGCTCCTGGTCAGACTATTGCGCTGGTAGGCCCGACGGGTGCGGGAAAATCCACCATCGCCCGTCTTATGCTGGGCGCATATGCGCCGAAATCAGGACGGATTTTGCTGGATGGACAGGATCTTACCGGTCTGTCGCCTGCGACGGTGCATCAGACGATCGGTGTTGTTCCTCAGGATACCCAGCTTTTCAACGACACGATCGGCTATAACATTGCCTATGGCCGCCTTGATGCGACGCAAGATGAAATTGAAGAAGCAGCGCGGCTGGCGCAGATCCATGATTTCATAGACTCTCTGGAGGGAGGCTACGAAACCCTGGTGGGTGAGAGGGGGCTGAAGCTCTCGGGAGGAGAGCGTCAACGTATCGCCCTTGCCCGTATCATCTTGCGCAAACCCAGACTACTTCTGCTTGACGAAGCAACAAGCGCCCTCGATACGCGCACCGAACAGCGTCTGATGGATGCTTTGCGACGGGTCACAACGCGCCAGACCACCGTTGCGGTTGCCCATCGCCTTTCGACCATACGCCACGCTGATCTTATTCTGGTTATCGACTCAGGAAGGATTGTCGAACAGGGAACGCATGAGGCGTTGATGACAGCGAAAGGCAGATATTTCACAATGGTGGGCAATCAATCTGATCCTCTCTCTGGTTTTCCCGATCATGGAGCCCTACGTGATGGGGCGGAATATCCAGTCAAGAGAGGAGAGAGTCCATGACGAAGCAGGCTGAAGAACTCGCCCGCGATTTCCATCCGGACAAGGCTGTCGAGGAAGAAATTCGCGAACAGGTTGCCCATGAGCTCTCTGATGGGGAAGAGGGAGTCGAGATACCGGAAGAGCTTCGTCAGTGTGGCGTCGTGATCGACAAGGCGATTGGCTATCTCGTGGAGCAGAATCTTCCTACAGAACTTATTGCTTCTGCATTGCTCGGTGGCTCACTTGGCGTTCTCGCGCGGACAACCGATGCCGAAACGATGATCAGGATGCTTCAGACGGCTGTTGAGAGTATCAAGGCCGGAGAACTGATCTGCGCGGACGCGTTTTCCGACGGCGAATGACAGTTTGCGACGCTTTCGGCTTGACGGAACCGGGGGGGTCCGTCATAAGCCGCGCCTTAACGCGTCGTCGTATGCCGGGACTGGTCTCGGCGAACTTATTACTACCGAGGATCAAGTCCATGTCACGCCGCTGCCAAATCACGGGCAAGGGTGTGCTGACGGGCAACAACGTCAGCCACGCCAACAACAAGACCCGTCGTCGCTTCCTGCCGAACCTGCAGGAAATCACCCTGCTCTCCGACATTCTCGGCACGGGCGTTCGTCTGCGTCTGTCCACCCAGGGTATCCGCACGGTTGAGCATAACGGCGGTCTGGACTCGTTCCTGATCAGCACGCCGAACCGCAAGCTCCCGGTGGAAGCTCAGGTTATCAAGCGCCGCATCCTGCGCGCTCAGGAAAGCAAGGCCGCTCAGACCGCCTAAGTCTGACGGTGTTTGCCTCGTGGCCTCTGGCTGCAAAAGGCAGGCAAAAACAAAATTGGCCTTGAAAACGTGATCGGGTTGTTTCATTCAGCCACTCGATCACAAGGCCTGACTTGGTCGATCCGGCTTCGACGTCTTTACCGGACTATTCCGAAAATTGCGTCGATCTGTGACGGCCACGGCAAAAGGTGTTTCGGGGCGGCCTGAAGCACCTTTAATCGCATTCTGGAGGTATCCCGTGTCCGAAAGCAGCGTCGCAGAAGCCAAATCGGCTCTCTCGAAGATCCGCAATATCGGTATTACCGCGCATATCGATGCCGGCAAGACCACGACGACCGAGCGCATTCTGTACTACACCGGCGTGTCTCATCGCATTGGTGAAGTGCATGATGGCAACACGACCACTGACTACATGGCGCAGGAACGTGAGCGTGGCATCACGATTACCTCGGCAGCCGTGACCTGCGAGTGGGAAAACCACCGCATCAACATCATCGACACCCCGGGTCATATCGACTTCAACATCGAGGTGAACCGCTCGCTGCGCGTACTCGACGGCGCCATCTTCATTATCGAAGGCGTTGCCGGTGTTCAGCCGCAGTCAGAAACCAACTGGCGTCTGGCTGACCGCTACAATGTGCCGCGCGTCATTTTCATCAACAAGCTCGATCGTACCGGCGCCGATTTCTATCGTGCGTTCGACACGCTGAAGGAAAAGCTCGACATCGTCGCTATTCCGCTTCAGCTGCCGATCGGCATCGAAGAAAACTTTGTTGGTGTGGTCGACCTGGTCGAAATGCGCGCTATCATCTGGGAAGGCGGCGAGCTGGGCGCAAAGTTCCACTATGCTGAAATTCCCGATGACCTGAAGGAAAAGGCAGCCGAGGCCCGCCAGAACCTTCTGGACACCGCGCTGAGCGTTGATGAAGCCGCGATCGAAGAGTATTTCGAGAAGGGCGATGTTGACGTTGCAACACTGAAGAAGTGCATCAAGAAGGGCGCCATCTCCGGCGTGTTCCGTCCCGTTCTGTGCGGCACGGCCTTCAAGAACAAGGGCGTTCAGCCGCTTCTCGACGCCGTTATCGATTACCTGCCGGCTCCTGACGAAGTCGAAGGCATCCGTATCGCGCCGCCGGAAGGCGAAGAGGTCGACGAGAACTTCCTGCCGATCGTGCCGGTTGACCCCGATGGCAAGTTCGCTGGCCTCGCCTTCAAGATCATCTCCGACAAGTATGGCACTCTGACCTTCGTGCGCGTCTATCGTGGCGTTCTGAAGTCGGGCGACACCGTGCTGAACACGACCAAGGGTCACAAGGAACGTGTCGGCCGCATGTTCCAGATGCACGCTGACAAGCGTGAGGAAGTCAAGCAGGTTGGCGCTGGTGACATCGCAGCTTTCGTTGGTCTGAAGGACACCCAGACGGGTGACACCCTGGCCGATGCTGCCGATCCGGTGGTTCTGGAGCGCATGCAGTTCCCGGTTCCGGTTATCGACATCTCTGTCGAGCCGAAGACCAAGGATGCCGTCGAGAAGATGACGCTGGCGCTGCAGAAGCTCGCCGCCGAGGATCCCTCGCTGCAGCTCAAGACCGACCAGGAAACGGGTCAGACCATCCTGTCCGGCATGGGTGAGCTGCATCTCGACATCATCGTTGACCGTCTGCGTCGTGAATACGGCGTTGAAGCCAATGTTGGTGCGCCTCAGGTTGCTTATCGCGAAACGATTTCGCGTCCGCATATCGAGACCTACACCCACAAGAAGCAGTCCGGTGGTTCGGGTCAGTACGCTGAAGTCAAGATCGAGTTCGCTCCGGTCGAGCGTAACGAAGGTATCAGCTTCGAGAACAAGGTCGTCGGCGGTACGGTGCCGAAGGAATACATCCCAGCTGTCGAAAAGGGCATTCGTATGCAGTCCTCGACGGGCGTGCTGGCTGGCTTCCCGACGGTCGACTTCAAGTTCACGCTGCTCGACGGTAAGTACCATGACGTCGACTCGTCGGCTCTTGCCTTCGAAATTGCCGCCAAGGCCTGTTTCCGTGAAGGCATGAAGAATGCCGGCCCCGTGATCCTTGAACCGATCATGGACGTCGAAATCACGACCCCGAACGATCACGTTGGCGACGTGGTGGGCGACCTTAACCGTCGTCGTGGCATCATCCAGAGCCAGGAAACCGCCGGTTCGACCGTCATGATCCGCTCGCAGGTGCCGCTGAAGGAAATGTTCGGCTACATCTCGCATCTGCGTTCGGCCACCAAGGGCCGTGCGTCGTTCACGATGCAGTTCCATCACTATGATCCGGTGCCGCGCAACGTGGCTGACGAGATCATGGCGAAGAGCGCCTGATCCTTCGGGACTAGTCAAAGCCTGCAAGAAAGCCGCCCTTCGGGGCGGCTTTTTTTGTTTGAATACCTGCTGGATCGGAGATGGGATAAATCAGTGTCGACTGGCAGCATAAAGGCGATAAAGCATTTTGCCCTGAAAGCTGACCAGGATCATGGCGAGTAATGTAGTCTTCAGAATAATGCCGGAGACCATGTGGTTATGCGGCGTGGAATCCGGATAGAGGAGATAGCCGCTCCTGAGTAGCAACAAGCTGGCTGACCCAGCTTTCCAACGAGCTCCTGCGCAGGGCAGGTGTTTCGGCTACAGCTGCCGTCCCTCATTTCGGCTCTCTTGTTGGATTGAGATCGGCACTTGCCGCACAAGGGTATGATGAACTGGCTGATGCTCTCCTTTCGGCACAGGGCCTGCCTCTCTCAGTGAGCGAGAACAGTTCTGACAGTGACATGCACGAGGATCATACAAAGGCGAGGTCGGCAGGACGTGCTTATCTTGCCTTCGCAAATGCAAACCCAGATCTCTTCCGCCTCATGTTTCGCCGCGCCCTGCTGGATTACAGCTGTCCGGAACTTGCCCGGGCATCGGCAAGAGCCTTTGAGGCGTTGAGCTTGCTATGCGGGGATGATGGGTCAGGCGTACGAAATTCCGCTCGCATGGCAGGGCTCTGGGGAAGAGTACATGGACTGGCCACCCTGGCTATCGACGGTATGCTCGGCCCTTTGCTGGAAGAAGTAGAGGCTCCTTCGCAGGAGCTTTTTCTGAATGAAGCGCTTGCTCTCTCCGGATCCCGAAATCATGGATGACGCATTTGCGAGAAACATGAACTATGATTAATTATCACGTTTACGTTACCGTCAAAAATATTGCGAAAACATTATATTAATTTAATCAGAAGTCTGCTTTTCTCCTGTTCAGTGACGGGGGACGCTGGACAAAATCCCCGCTGCTTCAGGCTCAAATCGGGAGGCTGGTCCCATGGCATTGGCCCATCAGACCACAAGTGAAATGCAGGAAAACAATACACCGCTCCTGCATGTGGCGGGTATTTCTAAGACATTTTCCGGGATCAAGGTTCTCAAGGATGTCTCACTCAGCGCCTATGGTGGTGAGATCCTCGCGCTCATGGGAGAGAACGGGGCTGGAAAGTCCACTCTCATGAAAATTCTGTCAGGTGCGTATACTGCCGATCCCGGTGGCGAGATCCGCATTGGCGGTGAGGTCGCCAGGATTACAAATCCTGCTTCAGCGCGTGCACTCGGGGTTGGCATTATCTATCAGGAGCTTGCACTCGCACCAAACCTGACCGTTGCTGAAAACATTCATCTCGGCTCGGAGTTGCGCAAAGGGGGAATGATCGACCGTTCTGCAATGAATGAGGCGTGTCGCGAGTTGCTCAGGGAGCTTGGCGCGCCTTTCGGACCGGAAGACAAGCTTTCAACCATGTCGGTCGCTGAGCAGCAGCTGGTTGAGATCGCCCGTGCCCTTCATCGGGATGTTCGCATTCTCGTGCTTGATGAACCGACGACGGCGCTTTCAGCGCGCGAAACAGACCGGCTTTTTGCCTTGATCCGTCAGCTACGCGCAAAGGGTCTTGCGCTTATCTATATCAGCCATCGTATGGATGAGATCGACGAACTTGCTGACCGGGTATCGGTGCTGCGCGATGGTGCTCATGTAGGCACACTCGAAAAACATGAGCTTTCTTCTGCACGAATCGTCAGTCTTATGGTCGGGCGTGATTTGTCGAGCTTTTATGAGAAAGACGGTGATCATGTGCGCCATGATGCGGCTCCGATCCTGCAGGTTGAAGGGCTGACAGATGGCAAACGCGTTCAGCCAGTCAGCTTTGTGCTTCGTCCTGGCGAGGTTCTGGGTATTGCGGGGCTGGTCGGTGCAGGGCGTACGGAGCTTGCACGTCTTGTTTTCGGTGCTGATCCGAAAGTGGCAGGTACTATCTCTCTTGATTCCCGGAAGCTTGATATCCGTTCGCCACGCGATGCGCTGGCAGCCGGCATTGCCTATCTGACCGAAGATCGCAAGGCGCTCGGTCTCTTTCTGGACATGTCTTGTAGTGGCAACATCAATCTTGGCGTTGTCGAACGCGATGCGCGGCTTGGTGTACTTGATCATGGCAAGGGAAGAACGCGGGCAACAGGTTCCTTTGCCGCCTTGCGGATCAAGGCCCAGAACATGCTGACCAATGTTGGTGGCCTTTCAGGTGGCAACCAGCAGAAGGTTCTTCTGGGTCGTCTGCTCGAAACCGGTCCGAAAGTGCTGATACTCGATGAACCGACAAGAGGTGTCGATATCGGTGCAAAAACAGAAATCTATCGCATTATCAATGATCTGGCAGCCCAGGGGCTGGGGATTATCGTCATATCGAGCGAGATGGCCGAGATCATCGGTGTGAGTGATCGAGTTCTTGTCATGCGTGAAGGTCACCTTACGGGTGAACTCACAGGCGACGAGATCACGCAGGAAGCCATCATGTCTCTCGCAGTCGGTCTTGCCGCTGCTCCTTCAATCGCCGCCTAGGATAACACGTCTATGAGCACCACTCTCAACCCGGCGGTTGCGGCTACTCCCGCCGCCCAGCTCAACGCGCGCGCCGCGACCCGCAGCATTCTCCAGGCTGCAGGCATGTTACCGGTTCTGATTCTGCTGGCGCTCGGTTTCCATTTTCTGGGAGGGCATCGTTTTCTCTCGGGTCAGAATCTCTCGATTATTGCCCAGCAGGCATCGATCAACACTGTTCTGGCTTCGGGGATGACATTTGTCATCCTTACCGGCGGTATCGATCTTTCAGTTGGTTCCATACTTGCTTTCGCGGCCATGTGCGGACTGATTGTTTCGACAATGCCGCATCTGGCCTGGCTTGCCGTGCCTGCATGCCTCGGAGCGGGACTGCTTATCGGCGTGTTCAACGGTGCCCTCATCGCTGGTGTCAAGATTCCGCCTTTCATCGTGACGCTGGGTACATTGACTGCTGTGCGTGGTCTCGCCCGTCTGATGGGAAATGACCGCACAATCTTCAACCCGGATCTTTCCTTTGCCTGGATCGGCAATGATGGCATCGCCATCACCTCGACTTTCACCATTCCCTGGCTTGCCGTCATTGCCCTGGCGGTTGTGGTGGCAAGCTGGTTCATCCTGCGACGCACTGTCCTAGGTGTGCATATCTACGCCATCGGCGGCAATGCTTCGGCAGCACGACTTGCCGGTATCCGTGTCGGCCTGGTGCTGATGTTCGTATATGCCGCTTCTGGTCTGCTCGCTGGCCTTGGCGCAGTGATGTCATCCGCGCGGCTTTATGCTGCCAACGGTCTGCAGCTTGGACAATCCTACGAGCTTGACGCCATTGCCGCTGTCATTCTGGGGGGCACGTCGTTTGTCGGCGGCGTCGGTTCCATCTGGGGCACACTGGTCGGTGCCCTGCTGATTGCCGTCCTGACCAATGGGCTCATCCTGGTTGGTGTGTCCGATATCTGGCAGTTCATCGTCAAAGGGCTCGTCATCATCGTGGCGGTCGCTCTTGACCGGTTCCGTGCACCGGCGGCGCGCACCTGATTTCAGGTCGTATCCTTCCGTCTTTTTCGATCCTGTTCTTCTATCGATTCGGATATTTCAAGATGATTACTCGTTCAAAATTCCTCCTCGGTGCGCTGGCTCTCTCAACGGCTCTTTCGGTTCAGACAGTACATGCTGAAGGCATAAGTAATGTCGGGGTTTCGGTCGGCTCTCTGGGTAATCCCTATTTCGTGGCACTGGTCAAAGGCGCCACGACCCAGCTCAAAACTGTCGCTCCGGATGCCAGGATCAACGCGCTCTCCGCTGATTACGACCTGAACAAGCAATTCTCGCAGATGGACAGTTTTGTTACCTCGGGTGTCAATCTGATCCTGCTCAATGGTGTTGATCCACAGGCGGTTTTGCCTGCAGTCAAACGTGTGCAGAAAGCAGGGGCAACCGTCATTGCCGTTGACGTTGGTTCTGCCGGTGTGGATGGGACGGTTCAGACCGATAACGTGGCGGCAGGGCGTATTTCCTGCGAGTATCTCGCGAAGAAACTGGACGGAAAAGGCGAAGTCGCCATCGAGAACGGCCCGCAGGTTTCCTCGATCATTGATCGTGTAAAAGGCTGCAAGGAAATTCTGGCAAAGTATCCGGATATCAAGATTGTCAGTGATGACCAGAACGGGGGGGCAGAGCGTGACCTCGGATTCAAGGTCATGCAGGGCTTTCTCGTGCGTTTCCCGAACCTGAAAGGTGTTTTCGCCATCAACGATCCGGAGGCGATCGGTGGCGATCTGGCCATTCGTCAGGCCCATCGTCAGGGAATTACAGTCACTTCTGTCGACGGTGCGCCTGATATCGTAGCGTCACTCAAGGACCCGAGATCATCCATCGTTGCTTCTGCCAGCCAGGATCCGTACCAGATGGGCAAGGACGGTGTTGCCATGGGGCAGGCGATCAAGGATGGCAAGCTGGCAAAGGGCACTGTACGCCTGATGCCACCAACGCTCATCACGCGTGACAATGTCGGCACCTATAAAGGCTGGACCGGCGAATAAGCCAGTCCGTTTCCCCGGCCTCACAGCCGGGGAGATGTCTCAGTTCTGCGTATTGTTCGAAGCGAAAAGCCGGTAGATGAGCAGAAGAATCATCGCACCGAAAACCGAGGCGACAAAGCCGGCAGGCTGGCCAGCGTGATAGAAATGCAGTTTCTGGCCTATCCACCCAGCCAGAAGCGCACCGGCGATACCCAGAAAAATTGTGATGATAAAGCCACCGGGGTCCCGGCCGGGCATCAGGAATTTGGCGATCAACCCAACAAAAAAACCGACGATCAATGTCCAGATCAGATGCATGTCATCTCCTCATGCCTTCAGGCATTTGTCACGTCATTGTGACTACCATGAAAATAACACAAGGGTCCACGGCCGGCTGGACTGACTCCTTGTCCCTATCTTCCACCTGGTAGTCAAAGCGGATCTGACGACAGACGCAGAGGCAGGTTGTTGTCTCTCCTCTGGAAAGGAATTCTTCATACTTGAAATACTGATCATCTATATATTTCATAATTTATAAAAAATATATTTTCTTTCTTTATTGTAATTTATGTAAATTATTTACTCGACATATGTCCTGTTTCACTAATGAAAAGAACCTCTCTTCTGTTGCCGACGTTGTGTCTCATGAGGATTCCATTCGGAGAAACAAAGATGAGCCGCAACGTCGCTGAGTCCATGGTTGAAGTTCTTGAGGAAGCGGGAGCGCTTCATTGTTATGGCATTCCGGGCGACACGCTCAATCATTTCACCGATGCCCTGTCCCGCAGTTCAATCTCTTTCGTTCACATGCGTCATGAGGAAGCAGGAGCTTTCGCTGCCGGGGCTGAGGCGCTTCTGGCCGATCGCCTGACACTTTGCGCGGGGTCGTGTGGACCTGGCAGTCTGCATTTCATTAACGGCATATGGGAGAGCAACCGGAACCGTGCTCCGGTGCTCCTGATTGCAAGCCAGATAGCCCGTGACCAGCTTGGTTTCGAGTTTCCGCAAGAGGTTGATTTCCGTACCGTCTACGGAGCAGGGACTGTTTTCTGCGAGGAAATCCGCACACCGGAACAGGCTGTCCGTATGACGGCAATGGCTGCACAGGCGGCCGTGTCCCGTCGGGGGGTCGCTGTTCTGATTGTACCTGCTGATGTTTTTGCGGCGAAGGAAGTCAAAAAATCGGCGCATCGTGCGCATTATGCCCGTCCCGTCGTGACGCCCAATGCCGCCGAACTCCAAGCTATGGCAGAAATTCTCAATGCCGGACATCACATCACCATTTTCGGGGGATCAGGATGTGAAGACGCCCATGACCAGATTGTTCGTCTGGCAGATGCACTGAAAGCACCGGTCGCCAGAACATCCCGTGCAAAGGATTTTCTTGAGCATAACAATCCATTCGATGTGGGAATGACTGGCATGATAGGTGCCGAAGGCGGAATGCATGCCGTCAGCTCCTGCGACACCCTGCTTTTGCTCGGCTGTGATTTTGCCTGGGCACAATATTATCCGGACAAGGCGAAAATCATTCAGCTGGATCTTGATCCCGTTCACCTCGGTCGACGTCATCCGATTGATCTGGGTGTGGCTGGTGATGTAGGTGCGACGCTTGATGCTCTGCTCCCCCTTGTCAGCCCCCGGACTGATCGCACATTTCTTGATGCCTCGCTCAAAGTTGCCCATGAGGCTCAGGCCAAACTCGATGAACGTGCTGTTCCCGGAAAGATAGGAACCATTCATCCTCAGTACCTGGCTGCAACTGTTGCCCGCCACGCGGCACCGGATGCCATTTTCACGGCCGATGGTGGTTCACCTATGGTCTGGATACTCCGGCATGTTTCTTCCACAGGCCGTAATCGTACGCTGACCAGTCTCAGTCACGGCACGATGGCCAATGCCATGCCGCAGGCATTGGGTGCCCAGAAAGCCTTTCCTGAACGTCAGGTGATTTCTTTCTCAGGAGATGGCGGTATAGCGATGTTGCTTGGTGATCTGTTGACGACCATTCAGGAGAAACTGCCAATCAAGGTTGTTGTGTTCAACAACAGCTCGCTGAATTTTGTCGAGCTGGAACAGAAGGTCGAAGGGCTGCTCGATCATTACACCAATCTGGTCAATCCCGATTTCAGTCAGGTTGCTTCCTCGATCGGGTTGTGGAGCCGGCGTGTGGAGAATCCTGATGATCTGGATGGAGCCGTTCAGGAGTTTCTGGCAGTACAGGGCCCAGCCCTGCTGGATGTCGTCACAAACGAATTCGAACTGGTCATGCCTCCTGATATCCATGCCGGAGAAGTTGTCGGAATGAGTCTGTATGCTGCCAAGGGCATGCTTTCCGGAAGAGCCAAGGAAGTTGTCAAGATGCTCGGCGGGGCTTTGCGCGGCTGAGTTTCTCCCTGGCGGGGACAGGCCATGGGAGAAGCCGGGGCTAGATAACCGAAACACTCAGCTCCGCTTTGTAACCGCCTGATTTTCCAGTTGTCTGGATTATCATGAAAATCCAGGACAGGCACGAGAGAAATCCCACGTCTGTCCTGGGTGTTTATTATGCACTCAGCCGAATGAGCCGTTGGCATGCATGACCGCTACGCTGATCTCCCGCAACACGGCGAAAAGACGGGCCATCGGGGCAAAAATCTCTTCGTGCTCGCGGGTGAAGCCATAATCGTCACGAGGGCCACTGGGCTCATGAAAGTCGATATCGGTGACCATTCCTGCGGATTGAGGGAAGATCTCTGAAAGGCGCTTGAGCACGGCTGGAATTTCGAGCTGCAGCACAAGTTTCAGCAATGTCTCCCGATTGATGTCGTTGCGCGGGCTGAAAGAGGGAATACGTGTGGCCAGAATCCAGATCTGGCCGATAACAGCGTGGCGGATGGCATGGAGCGTCCGTTCCTGTGCGGTCATTCTGAGTGAATGACTCCAGACAGATTCAAGGGCGATATGATCTGCCTGTATGCGCCTGAACATGGCAGGCAGACTGCGCCAGAACTCCAGCCCTTCGAGCCCATGCGCCAGAACAAGATGCTGTCTGCGCTGCTCCTCGTTGCGTGCTGATGCAGCCCTGTCCAGCCAGGTGCCTGGATCCAGCAGCCGCACGATCCCCCGCAGGGCGCCAATATCGGAATGTGCCGCAGCCTGACGGGCAAAATCGAGTGCGAGACCGAAACGCCGGCTGCTGCGGGCGAGCTTCTCGAAGGTCTCGGGGTGGCGCGAGGCAGCCGTACCGAAACCCTGGAGTACGTTTGTCCACCAGCCAAGCTGTTCGAGAATGGCGTTATTGGGAATGGCACGAAGCTGGCTCGGATGGGTAATACGCGTGACGCTGATACCGTCTCCCTGCCGTGCCGACGGACGTGAGCCGGACTTGTCGATCAGAGCCGGGCCAAAGGCACCGAGCAGCCCGGCATAGCCAGGATCTTCAACAAGGCTGCTCATGTCGAGAGCAATGGTCGAGAAGAAGTCCGAGGAGAAATCCGGCTCGTCATAAATCGGGTCGCGCGCGGTTGAAATCGGGCGCATCAGATGTTCGGCAAGGGTTGCGATGGTTGAAGCGGCAAGTGGCGCCGTGCCGAAGAGCGTGTATCCGTCACCACCCTGAAAGGCCACTTCCTCACGCAATCTGATACCGGCCTTGGCGAACAGGCCACGCGTATGATCGGGAGAGAAATAGCTCAGTCGGTCGGACAGGCTGAACGGATGGGCACCACGGCCGATACTCTCACCATGGGTATCGAACAGAACAAGTTCGATATCCTTCATTCCATGTTTCTGCATGAGTGCAAGAGTGCGCAGACGCAGACGCTCGACCAGATTGGTCGCAGCGAGCTGGCCTATATAGCGCCCGGAATCCGAATAGCCGAATTGCAGGCAGAGACGGCCGTTATTGCGGATGTAATCCCGCCAGTGAGGTGAACGGAACGCTTCTTCGAGAATAATCTCGCCGTGTTCAAGCGCGTTCTGCGTTTCGAAAAGCGGTGAGATCTGGATCTGGTTGTCGCGTATGCCGAGCAGACGTGCCAGCCAGAGTGTGGCAAGCAGGGTGTAGCCACTTTCTGTTTCGGCAATCAGGAAGCGTATTGGTGTGTCGGAATCGATATGCTTGAGGATCTGCGCCATGGTCATCATCAGACGGCCGGCAGAAGATTGCTCCATCATCACCGCGCCGAAATCGACGGGAATAGGTTCCTTCAGGGATTCAAGAGCATCATTGATCTGGGAGAGTACCAGGCGACGGCGTGAAGGAATGGTGGGATCATCCTCGATACCGAGACGATGGCGCACCACGTTATAGATCTGGGTTGCATTCAGGCGGGTATGGATATGGGCAGCCCCCAGACCATGTGCCATGAAGCCGGCACGCGCGGTCAGCAGGGCGGCGCGTCCTGTATTATCCAGCAGGGGTAATGTCTGCTCGAAAAGTGGTGCAAGCGTTTCGGCAGATGTAAGGGCAGAGTCCCGTCGGCTTACCAGAGTCCGGGCAAAGGCAGCGATTGCTGCTGCGTCATGATGCTGCTGGTCAGGGCAGGCGGCTTCCTGTTCTTTGACCGCGCCCAGTGCGACATCGATACGGGCCACGAGCTGGGAACATTGAGGCAACAGCTTCTCGAGCTGATTGCGCAAACGTTCCAGCTGTGTGCGCTTCAGTGCCAGACGAATGCGAAGAGTATCCCACCAGTATATGTCGCTTCGACCATCCGTATCGAAGCCGACCCAGGTGGCCAGAATGAGCGTTCTGATATCGAACGCGGCAAGCGTCTCTTCATGCTCGGGCCAGCGTATGGCTGCATGTTTCAGGATCGCAGCATTGAAGAGGTCGAGTGCATCGCGCCCGCGAAGAATGGCCGTGAGTGCCAGACTCTGCTCATGAGCAAGTGTCGGGGCAGCTTCGCGGCGATGAGATTTCAGTTCCGGCAGGCGATGAGAGGGATCGGTCGCCATCTCGACAATATGGCGATAGACGTTGTCGGCCAGAGCAAAAGTCGGATGAGCAGTAAATACGGCAGCAAATCCGGGACGGGAGAGTTTTGCAACCAGCGCCTCTGCCGTGTCACAGCTTTCAACGGTTTCCCGTGCCGCGCTGTCCAGGCGACTTTCTGGTGTTGTCTCATTCGCGAGGCCAAGGTAGCCGCGCAGACGTGAGGCGCGTTCCCTGAGATTGTCGTCTCGCAAGACGCGCACGGTATTTTCGAGAGTCGTTACCGAAAGCGCGCCGTCGATCAGTTCGTCACCTATCCGGCTCGAAAGCGTCTCGATTGGATCAGGAGCATGGCGCTCATGCGAGGCGCGATCCTGGAGTGCCTGCATTTCACCTGTCAGACGTTCGGCAAAAGCAATGCTTTCACTGGTGTCAGCAGGAGTTTTCTGGTTGGCCTTGGGGGTTGGCGTTCCGTCAGGGGCGTGATGCGGTGCAGTATTGGACAAGGCACTCTCGCTGAGGTTCGGGTCACGGGCGGAGTCCGGTTTTCCATGCAAAAGGCATGATGGCAATGGAGGATCGCCGAGGTGCAGGACTTTTTGTCCCGCAAGTGGTAATCGGTCGGAAATGCATCATCCGAATTCCGATCATTCCCCTGGTGGCGAACGTCAGGCTGAAGGCAGCGCTTCAGACGCCGAGGCTCTTGCGAGCCTGAGAGCTTCCCGACGTCTTGCGGGAGGGCTGCTGGTGTCGATGGGCGGGGTTATGGTTCTTTCTGCAGGGCTGCCTGCCATGGGACTGGTGAAAGATCATTTTCTGCTCGAGGTGCTGCGTTCCGGCGCACGGGCCGGGGTGGTTGGCGGTATTGCGGACTGGTTCGCCGTCACGGCCCTGTTTCGGCATCCGCTGGGCCTGCCTATCCCTCATACGGCAGTGCTGCCTCGGCAGCAGCCGCGTCTGGCGCGTGCGCTGGGGCGCTTTGTCTCTACGCAATTCTTTACTGAAGAAGATGCAGGCCGTGCCCTGGCGGCGGCCGATGTGGCACGCATACTGGCCAATCTTCTGCGTCAGCCCCGTACAGTCAATGCGGCAGCGGCGGCTCTGCGCCGCAGCGTGCCTGACATGCTCGACAGACTTGAGGACGGGCGAGCTTCTGCTGCAATAGCCAAGGCATTGCCGGTTCTGGTGCGCGGTGAAACCTCCATCAACGTGGTAACGCGCGCGCTGAGAGCGCTGGTCGATGATGAGCTGCATCAGGAAGTGCTTTCCGCACTGCTTGAACGCTTCAAGAGTGGGGTACAGAAGCGCGAGGCAACGCTTCGCAGCTTTATCGAGGAGCGTGTGCGCGAGCAGGGCGGCCGCATGATTGGCTGGGCGATAGGCCCGTCAGTAGCCAGCAGGGTCATAACGGCGCTTTATCTGGAACTTGATCGCGTTGATCCGCGGGATTCTGAATTGCGTGAGGGATTCACGGGCTGGATCCGACAGGAAATCGATCGTCTGGAACAGGACCCGGAACGTCGTGCCCAGTTTGGCGATGCCATATCGGGTTATCTCGGACATGACAGCCTCAAGCTCTGGTGGTCGGAAATCTGGCAACGTTTCCGGGGGCTTGCCGAGGCCGATCTAGCCAGTGATGAGGGGTGGAGCCGAAGCGTGATAGAGGCGGCGCTGCTCAGTCTGGCCGATCAGCTCGATCATGATCCAGCCATGCGTGCGCGCCTGGAACAGACGCTCAGAACTACCCTTGTCAGGATATTGCCGTCGCTGCGTGACAAACTGGCGGCTTATATCGCTTCGGTCATGGAACGCTGGGACCCCGCCGAGCTTTCGGCAAGGCTCGAGCAGCGTGTTGGCCGCGACCTACAATATATCCGTATCAATGGCACGCTGGTCGGATTTGTCGTTGGTGCTGTTCTTGATATGTTCATGAGACTTTGCTTCGGCCACCTAGGCTAGACGACGTCTTTCTCTGCAAAGCTGATGCTGAAAAGGGTTGACGCAGCGGCCTTGCGCGCGCATCTGCTATGAAAATAGCACCATTTAGGTCTTTAATTTCTGTCCATGCGGGACTGATCGAGGGAGCCGAATGCTCAGGTTATCGAAACTCGCTGATTACGCAACGGTTCTGCTCGTGCAGCTTGGCCAGCAGGACACGCTTGTGACAGCCACTGCGCTTGCGGCAGCGACCGGTGTGCCGGAACCGACTGTTGCCAAGCTGCTCAAGGGGCTGGCTGCGGACGGTCTGGTTGCCTCGCATCGTGGCGCACGCGGCGGGTACCGGCTGGCACGATCTCTGGCTGATATTTCGATTGCCGCCGTCATCACCTCGGTCGATGGTCCGATTGCCCTGACCGCCTGTGTCGAAGGACGGGTTTGTGAAGCGAAATCGCTTTGTGCCCTGTCATCCGGTCAGTGGGACATGGTCAACAGGGCCATCCGCTCGACACTCGAATCCATCAATCTTGACGATATGAGTCGAGCGCATCTGACGGGCGGTTTTGCGCCTGCATCACGCTGCGTCGCTCATGATCATCATCCTGCCAGGGAGGGATGAGATGCCAGCCGTAACGGAAACCCGTGAAGCCGTCGAAACGCTCGGTCAATCGACCTATAAATGGGGTTTCGAGACTGATATCGAAATGGAGTTCGCCCCCAAGGGGCTGAGCGAGGAAACCATCCGATTCATCTCGGCACGCAAGCAAGAGCCTGAATGGATGCTCGACTGGCGTTTGCAGGCGTTTCGTGCCTGGCAGGCCATGGAAGAGCCCAGCTGGCAGAAGCCGGAATATCCGGCGATTGATTATCAGGATGCTTTCTATTTTGCCGAGCCGAAAAAGAAGCCTGGTCCAAAATCGCTTGAGGAAGTCGATCCTGAGCTTTTGCGCACCTACGCGAAACTGGGAATTCCGTTGCACGAGCAGGCCATTCTGGCGGGTGTCGAAGGGGCCGGCGAGCCTGAGGCCCGTCTGCCGGTTGCTGTTGATGCCGTGTTTGATTCTGTTTCGGTCGTAACGACCTTCCGCAAGACGCTTGAGGAAGCCGGGGTCATCTTCTGCCCGATTTCGGATGCCATTCGCGAGCATCCCGAACTGGTGAAGCGCTATCTTGGTTCCGTCGTGCCTGTGAGTGACAATTTCTTCGCGGCGCTGAATTCGGCAGTCTTTACTGACGGTTCGTTCGTCTATGTGCCTGAGGGTGTAAGCTGCCCGATGGAGCTGTCTACCTATTTCCGTATCAATGCACGTAATACAGGGCAGTTTGAACGTACGCTGATCATCTGCGAAGATCGCGCCACAGTCTCGTATCTCGAGGGTTGTACTGCGCCGATGCGCGACGAGAACCAGCTTCATGCTGCGGTGGTCGAACTCGTGGCGATGAACGACGCCAAGATCAAATATTCCACCGTGCAGAACTGGTATCCGGGCGACGAAAATGGCAAGGGCGGCATCTATAATTTTGTGACCAAGCGCGGCGCCTGCCGTGGTCGCAATGCCAAGATCTCCTGGACACAGGTCGAGACGGGGTCTGCCATTACCTGGAAATATCCTTCCTGCATCCTGGCAGGCGAGGGTTCGGTGGGTGAGTTTTACTCGGTGGCCGTAACCAATAACCGTCAGCAGGCCGATACGGGCACTAAGATGATCCATCTGGCGCCCAATACGCGCTCGACCATCATCGCCAAGACCATTTCTGCCGGGCACTCCGACAGCACCTATCGCGGTCTGGTCCGCATGATGCCCAAGGCACGCGGCGCGCGCAATTTCACGCAATGTGACAGTCTGCTGATCGGCGATCAGTGTGGCGCGCATACCGTGCCTTATATCGAGAACCGCAACATGACGGCGCGTGTCGAGCATGAGGCGACCACCTCGAAGATTTCTGAAGACCAGCTTTTCTATTGCCGGTCACGTGGCCTGTCGGAAGAAGATGCCGTGGGCCTCATCGTCAACGGGTTCTGCAAGGATGTCCTGAAGGAACTCCCCATGGAGTTTGCAGTGGAAGCTCAGAAGCTCCTGCAACTCAGTCTTGAAGGTAGCGTCGGGTAAAGAGCCGCATCATGAATGATTTTCTGAAAATTTCCGGTCTCTGTGCGCAGATTGACGATAACGGAACCCCGAAGGAGATTCTGCGCGGTCTCGACCTCGAAGTGCCCAAGGGCCAGATCCACGCGATCATGGGGCCGAACGGTTCGGGCAAGTCGACGCTCTCCTATGTGCTCGCCGGTCGTGAAGACTACGAAGTAACGGGTGGCAGCGCCGAGTTCCTCGGCGAGGATCTGCTGGCGCTTGAGCCGGAAGAACGCGCCGCCCTCGGTGTGTTCCTCGCCTTTCAGGCGCCGATCGAGTTACCGGGCGTGAATAATGCCAATTTCCTGCGCACGGCGGTCAATGCGGTGCGTCGCGCCCGCAAGGAAGAAGAGCTCGATGCCGTGGGCTTCCTCAAGGCCGTTCGCGCCGAGACGAAGCACCTGCACATGTCCGACGACATGCTCAAGCGCAACGTCAATGTCGGCTTTTCCGGTGGTGAGAAGAAGCGCAACGAAGTGCTGCAGATGCGTATGCTGCGCCCGAAATTTGCCATTCTCGACGAGACGGATAGCGGTCTTGATATCGATGCACTACGCATCGTGGCAGAGGGCGTGAACAGCCTGCGCGGACCTGACTTCTCCGCCCTGATCATCACCCATCACCAGCGCCTGCTGGATTACATCAAGCCCGATCGCGTGCATGTCATGGCCAAGGGCAAGATCATCCATAGCGGCGGTGGCGAAGTGGCGCTGGCGCTTGAGGCTCAGGGTTATCAGCAATATCTCGAGGCGGTGGCATGAGCGGCGTAACTGCCATTTCTCCTGCGATCGAATCCTTTCTTTCGCGGGCGCATCAGGGTGAGGCGCGCAGCCTGCTGCAGCGTCAGGGTCTGCCGCAGCGTCGCCTCGAAGCCTGGCGTTACACACCGCTGCGTGATCTCGACAAGAGCATTTTCACTACCCCTGAAGCTGTATTGGGTGATGAAGCAGAGGCTCTTCTTGCCCGTCTCGCGCCCGAAGCGCTCGAGGGTCATCGCGTCGTTTTCGTCAATGGCGTTGCAGTCTCTGCCCTTACCAGCCTGCCGGATACGGTCGAGATCGTTGATCTCGACGCTCCACTTTTGACGGACCGCCCACTGAGCGTGCTTAACAGTGCCGTGCAGCACCCGGGGCTTGCCCTGCGTGTGGCAGCAGGTATCGATGCTGGCCTGATTGCCCTTGTGTCTCTGGTCACCAGTGGCAATCAGGTTTCAACGCATCTTGCACATCAGATTACGCTGGAAGCAGGTGCGAAACTAACTCTGCTCGACATCCAGTCGGGAGAAGGTACCTATCTCGCCAATCCGGGCCTTACGGTTTCGGTGGCGGAAAAGGCGCATTTGACGCATCTGCGTGTGCAGCAGGACAGCCTTGAGGCGACCAATCTTGCATTGGTCAATGCCCGGATTGCCGAGCATGGCACTTATGACAGCTTCACGCTGACCCTCGGGGCGAAGCTTTCGCGTCATGAGGTTCTGGCGCATCTGGGCGGCAGGCATGCTATCGTGCATGTCAACGCGGCGCAGCTTCTGGCTGGCACGCAGCATGCCGATCTGACTTCGGTCATTACCCATGCCGCCCCTGACTGCAATTCACGTCAGACAGTCAAGAATGTCCTTATGGATGCCGGTCATGGTGTATTCCAGGGCAAGATCTACGTCGATCGCATTGCCCAGAAGACAGATGGCTACCAGATGAACCAGGCCCTGCTTCTATCGGAAAAAGCGCAGATCGACAGCAAGCCGGAGCTTGAGATCTACGCGGACGATGTCAAATGCAGTCATGGTGCCACTGTCGGTGCGCTTGATGAAGAACAACTCTTTTATCTTCGTGCGCGGGGCATTCCGCACGCTGAAGCCCGCGCCATTCTGGTGCGAGCCTTCCTGCTGGATGCTCTGGCACTGGTGACGGATGAAGCCGCTTATGCATTGCTCGACCGACGTGTTGATGCATGGTGGCAGAAAAGAGAGGCATGATGACCTCGAACGACGTTCTCGACCGTTTTGCGACGTTGCGCAGCCAGTTTCCGATTCTGTCGGAAACCGTGCACGGGCGTCCGCTCGTCTTTCTTGACAGTGCAGCCTCGGCGCAAAAGCCGGATTGCGTTATAGACGCCATGGCTCAGGCCATGCAGCATCAATACGCGAACATCCATCGCGGACTGCACTGGATGAGCGAGCGCACAACCGAGGCGTATGAATCGGTGCGCACGCAGGCTGCCCGTTTTCTCAATGCGCCGGATCGTCACGAGATCGTCTTCACGCGTAACAGCACTGAGGCGATCAATCTCGTCGCGCATTCCTTCGGGGCTCTGCTCAAATCCGGGCAGGCCGTGCTGATCTCGGAGTTGGAGCACCACTCCAATCTCGTGCCGTGGCAGATGCTGCGTGACCGCGCCGGAATCGACCTGCGCATTGCCCCTATCACCGGGCAGGGCGATCTCGATCTGGAGGCTTATGAAGGGTTGCTCCAGGACGGACGTGTCGGGCTGGTGGCCATTACCCATATGTCCAACGTGCTTGGGACCTTGACCCCGGCAAAAGAGCTGGCGCGCCTGGCCCATCGCCACGGCGCGCGTATCCTGTTCGACGGATCGCAATCTGCGGTGCATCGCAAGATCGATGTGCAGGACATTGACGCTGATTTCTTTGTATGCACCGGACACAAGCTTTACGGCCCGACCGGCATTGGTCTGTTGTGGGGGCGAGCTGAACTGCTCGATACCATGCCCCCCTTCATGGGCGGTGGCGAGATGATCGAGAGCGTAAGTTTCGAAAAATCGACCTGGGCTCGAATTCCCCATAAATTCGAAGCTGGCACGCCGCCCATTATTGAGGTGATCGGCCTCGGCGCCGCCCTCTCTTTCATGGACAAGCTTGGCGCTGAAACAATTGCCGCTCACGAAGAGGCGCTGGTCTCCTATACGCGCGCGACACTGGGTGCGTGTGAAGGGGTCAGGCTCATAGGGTCACCTGCTGAACAAGGGGGCGTGGTCTCTTTCATTGTAGAAGGTGCGCACCCACATGATCTGGCGGTCCTTCTGGATCGTCAGGGTATTGCTATCCGGGCAGGGCAGCATTGTGCGGAACCCCTGATCCGTCGTCTGGGGCTGACGGCAACAGCAAGAGCAAGTTTTGGCGTCTATACGACGCGTGATGATATCGATGCATTGGCCAAGGGCGTCTTGCGTGCCCGACAGATGCTGGTCTGACGCAGGGAGATCACACCATGACGGACGAAAATCATATCCTGACCAGACCACTCGGCGCTACGGACGAGGATGGATCTGTTGAGTCCACCTCGTCGGGTCTGGCGGATGAGGACAGTGTCATATCGGCCATTGCGACCGTTTATGATCCTGAGATTCCGGTCAATATCTATGAGCTCGGCCTTATCTACGCAATCGATCTGCATGATGATGGTCGTGTTGATATCGAAATGACCTTGACCGCACCTAACTGTCCCAGTGCGCAGGAGCTGCCTGAACAGGTTCGCGAGGCTGTTGCCGCCCTGCCAGGAGTCACTAAGGCCAGTGTTGCCATCGTCTGGGATCCGCCATGGGATATGAGCCGTATGAGCGATGACGCGCGTCTTGCGCTGAATATGTTCTGAACGGGGAGAAGAGAGATGAGCGATACACAGACTGCCCCGATGCCCGTCAAACGGGAGCTGCCTCCGCTGATGCAGATGACCGAACGTGCGGCAAAGCGACTGAAGCAGCTCTACGAAGGTGCAAACAAAGGGCAGATCCTCCGCATCAGTGTCAATACACGCGGCTGTTCTGGTATGTCCTATGACATGAGCTTCGTGGAAGAAGCAGCGCCAAGCGATGAACGCGTCACGGATCAGGGGCTCCTGCTTCTTGTTGATCGCAAGGCAACGCTTTTTCTGATCGGTACGGTGATGGATTACGAGGTCAAGGATCTCGAGTCAGGATTTACTTTTACCAATCCTAACGAAAAAGGCCGTTGCGGCTGCGGTGAAAGCTTTCACGTCTGACGACGTGAAAGCCGCTTTTTGCTTTTGGTGAAGCTGACGACCGCTTCTACCTCGGTTGACCAGAGAAACTGGTCAATGACTGCAACCGAAAGTACCTCATATCCTGCCTTCTGCAGAAGAGCTGAATCCTTCTGAAGCGCCTGCGGATTACAGCTTACATAGATAATATCCTCGACGCCGGACCGCGCAATATGATCCATCTGCGACAATGCGCCAGCATGAGGCGGGTCAAGAACGATGACCCGTGCTTTGGCAAACTCCTTGGCAATGAGGGGCTGGCGTGTCAGATCGCGGTGAGTGGTTTCAATACGCTGGCCAATGGCACCCGATTTGAGTGCTGCAATCGCTTCGTAATGCCCCTCATAGGCCAGTACGCGCCCTTTTTGTGCGAGTGGCACGGTAAGTGTGCCAAAACCCGCAAAAAGCTCGATGATCGGGTCACGACGATTTAGCGCAGGCAGCGCGTTCAGAACAGCATCGGCAATCGCTGACTCACTCTGATTGGTGGCTTGCAGAAAGCCGCCTGGTGGTGGCGTCAGCCTGACTGCTCCGAAAGCATGGAAAACCGGGCCCTGCTGAGCGACAATCTCGTAGCCGTCACTCGGCCTGCGTCTGGAGCGCCACGAAATACGGGGAATTTTATGGGTACGGGCGAAGGAGGCAAGTTTGACCCGGTCTGTCGGGACGAGCGCTGTGTCAGTCGCAATCAGAAGATCCGGACCCGAACTGTACAGATTGATCTGGAGATCGCCCTCTCCCGTGACAGCGCCCAGAGATCCGAGAACCTCGCGCAGCGGGTCGAGAAGAGCAAGCAGGCTTGGCTCGATGACATGACATTCTGTCATGTCCACTACGTCGCCATGGCGACGATGAAGGCCCAGAATGATCTTGCCGGGTTGACGCTGAAAGGCGAGATCTATTCTGCGACGGCTCTCTGCATCAACCTGCATTGCATCGAAACGTGGCAGGGTCTCGAACCCGGAACGGGTCAGGGCATGCTGAACCAGCCCGATCTTCCAGTCCAGCAGGGCCGGACGGGAGGTGGTCTGCATCGCGCAGCCACCGCAACTTCCGAAAAGGGAACATACAGGGGAGACACGATCGGGGGAGGGGGCAAGAATGTCGATCAGCTCGACATGACGGGAGTCGTCATAACGTAATCTGAGTGTATCGCCCGGAACAGTTTCAGGAATGTAGGCGGGCTTGTCCTTGATAAGAACAAGCCCGTCGCCATTCGCGCCGAAGGAGAGGACCTTCGTCTCGATAAGAGAGGCCATCAGGGATCAGACAGTCCCACGATGCTGGATCGGTCCAACCTGATCATCGTGTTCTACCTTGCGATTGCGGCGCGGCAGCAGCATGAAGGCCGGTGTGTCATGACCGAATCCGGTGCGTGGGGCATCGTGATCGAAGGCAGGCGTGGGAGCAATCGAGATGCCACCTGCCTCATCCTTGTCGCGTACCGGCTGACGCGACGCATTGCCTGTTCCAGTACGGTCACGATCACGATTTTCACCATGACGATTCTGGCGACCGCCGCGGTCTTTCCCGTGGCGCTTTTCGCGGCGTTCCGGATGGCTGTGTTCCTGTTCGGGATCTGCCCAGGGCAAAGTCTCGATTCCATCGATGCTGATAGATGGAATCGGAGCATGTTTCAGCTTCTCGATTGCCTCGGCCAGTAATTTCTGACGTGGGGAAGCCAGACTGAATGCATGGCCTGTTTTTCCTGCACGTCCGGTGCGGCCGATACGGTGGATATAATCCTCTGCATTGAAAGGCAGATCGAAATTGAACACATGGGAAAGGCCGCCAATATCAATGCCACGAGCAGCCACGTCCGAGCAGACCAGAATCTGAAGCTCGCCTGCCTTGAATCGTTCAAGCGTCTTGAAACGAAGCGACTGGGCAAGGTCTCCGTGCAGATGACCTACAGCAAAACCATGCTTGTGCAGGGATTTGTAGAGCACATCAACGTCGCGCTTGCGGTTGCAGAAGACGATCGCGTTCTGCACGTTTTCACGTCGCAGCAATTTGCGAAGCACACGACGCTTCTCATGTTCATCGACAACCAGAAGGGCTTCTTCGATGGTGGTTGCAACCGATGAGGGGCGCGAAACGGTGATTTCTTCTGGCAAATGCAGGAACTGATCTGCCAGTGTCCGGATTTCAGGCGCCATGGTCGCTGAAAAAAGCAAAGTCTGGCGATTTGCAGGAAGCATGGAAACGATACGCGTGATGTCGGGAATAAATCCCATATCCAGCATGCGGTCGGCTTCGTCGATAACCAGGATACTGGTTTGCGTCAGAAGCAGCCCCCCCCGGTCGAACAGATCCATCAGGCGCCCAGGTGTTGCAATCAGGATATCAACGCCCTGGTTCAGCACTGCACGCTGATCGGCCATGCTTTCACCACCGATGAGAAGGGCATGGTTAAGGCGCAGATGCTTGCCGTAAAGGGTGAGATTTTCGGCAACCTGGAGTGCCAGCTCACGCGTAGGCTCAAGAATGAGGGAGCGAGGCATGCGGGCGCGGGCACGCGATCCGGCGAGTCGCTCGATCATGGGGAGGGTAAAGGAAGCGGTCTTTCCCGTGCCGGTCTGCGCGACGCCAAGCACATCCTGACCGCTCAGAACGACAGGGATGGCGCGTGCCTGGATAGGAGTCGGATGCTCATAGCCCATCTCCTCGATGGCACGCATGACAGGAGCCGACAGGCCAAGTTCGGAGAAGCGTGGTCTGGGTGCCTCGGCAACAGCTTTCAGATCCGGCTCTTGGTCGAGAGGCGGTGTCGTCTGAGGCAGAACAGCAGAGGAGGCCTGTGTCGTTGTTTCAGTCGTGCTGCGCTTGCGGCGGCCGCGTCTGGGAGGGGTCTGTACTGCAGGCCCGGTCGCGAGAGGAAGGGCGACCGCAGACTCCTCTTCAACGTGTGACTCATTTTCCTGAGGAGCAATGTCTGCAACTGCTTCTTTCAGGGCAGGTTCGCGCTTGGCAACAGTGCTACGGGCTGTACGCTTGCGTGGGGCCCGGGGCCTGTCCGCGTCGGGTTCATCAGTCAACGCGACGGGTTCAGCAAGGACGGGGGCAGCCTTGGCTGTTGCGCGAGGCTTGCGCGAGACGGATTTCGTAACTGCCGTCTTGCCTGCTGAAACCTTGCTGGCGGCTGGTTTTCTGCCGGGCTTGGCCTTGGCTTCTTCCGGTGCACTCTCTGTCTTGCTGGCGACTTCTTCATTCATGACAGCAGCAAGGGGAGTCTTGCGAGGACGGCCACGTCCGCGCTTGACCGGGACTTCCTGTTCCGAAGTCGCGGCAGTGACAGCTTCGGCTGTCGGAGCGGTCTTTTTCACTGCTGTGGTTCTGACACGGGCAGGTTTTGTGACGGTTGTTTTCTCTGTTGTGGCGCTACTGATGACTGGCTTGCGGCCGCGTCTTGCTTTGGGCGCATTTTCGACGGCGGGTGCGTCAGACTGAGTGTTGCGAGGCTGCGCCTCTGCCACGGACTCCACCGCATGAAGTTCTGCCTTGGAGGAGGAACGTTTCTTGCGTGCGGGGGAGGTTTTTGCCGAACCTGCGGTCGATTTTGCGGTCAAACTGCTCTCTGATAACTATGGAGGTCTAGAAAATATACGGCGCTCAGGCATGGCCTCTTTACAGCAGGGCAAGCGCAGGGCCTTCGCCAGTCGCCCGTGCGTTATCGCGAAATCCTGTAAAAGGCAAGGTTTTCCGCTGATCGGGGTCCAGATCAGCGGTTATCGGTTACTTTTTCTGCCTTTTGCCGGGTGCTCGCCAGAATCGCGTCATACATTCCCGCCTGTGGCAGCGCAGAACACGGTCAGAACGCCTATGGCGACCATCAGGATGACGCGCTTGCGTACCTTGTCAAACTGTGAAGGCTGTGGCCGGATGGCGCGGCGAAGGCTCTGGTAAGGCCCGAAATAGGTGCTGGCAAAAAGCAGTGCCATGATGAGAGCAAGGCCCTGCATGATGTTGATTGGCAGGCTCATGGCGCCGAATCCACCCATATGGATAACCAGCAGCCAGCCCGTGATCAGGGCAGTCGGGATAATATGAAGCAAGGCGCGGAAGTAACGACCGATCAGCTGGATCTGTACATTCTGCCGTTGAGCGGGTTCAAGCAGAGCAACCGTCGAGCGGCTGACGATGGCAGCGTAAAGACCGCCGCCAATCCAGTAAGCCATGCACAGAAGATGAAGCGCAAGGATCACGCTCCAGAGAAACGGGTTCGACATGTTTTCTCCATCAAGGATCGGGTCCAGAAAGGATCGGCGTCCTCAGGATCAGGGCCCTGAAAAGCGGGATCTGGAATACTGGAGCTTTCTGCGACGTTCCCTAGCAGCATGCACGAAATCATCAATATCGGAATGAAATGATCATGAAGCCGGATCTGCGTTTTTCCCTGCCAACACCTGCACAATGCTGTCTCATGGACAGAAAGGCGAGCGAGACGGTGGGGATCGTCAACCTGATGGAGCGCGCGGGATGGGCCGTTGCCCAGGCCGTTCGGGCACGTTTTGCGCCTTGTCGCGTGCTGGTACTTTGTGGGCCGGGAAATAATGGTGGTGATGGTTATGTTGCTGCGCGTTATCTGGAGCGTGCAGGCTGGCCGGTACAGGTAGCATCTTTCGTTCCGCCACGGGCTTCCGGTCCTGCAGCTGAAGCTGCATCCCGGTTTCGCGGTAACAGAATCGCTTTTGCGACAGAAAATGCGGCACGGGCCGATCTGGTGATTGATGCCATTTTCGGGGCGGGACTTGATCGGCCGCCTTCTTCCGGGATCATGGAAGTGTTGTCAGCGGCAAAAAGACTGGTTGCGGTCGATCTGCCGAGCGCGATCAATGGCAGTACGGGAGCCATCATGGCCGAGGGGCCAGATTACTGTCTGAGTGTGACTTTTGTTCGCCCGAAACCTGGCCATATTCTTTATCCCGGGCGTGCGGTTTGCGGAGAAGTCGTATGCGCTGATATCGGCATGCCTGAAGACTGCCTTACCCATGCTGCGCCTGATACCTGGCTTAACCAGCCCGGCTTGTGGCGCATTCCGGCGATGAGCCCTGAAGATCACAAATATCGTCGTGGCGTTGTCAGCCTGTGTGCTGGGCAGGTCATGCCAGGTGCCACGCGTCTGGCAGCAGCGGGTGCCCGGGCAAGTGGGGCAGGTCTGGTACGGATAAGTGCAGGTCAAGGGGCAGAAGCCTATCGTCTCGGCGCGCCGGGACTCGTTATCGACGAAGCGCCGCTTGAAGCCCTGCTTGAGGACGACCGGCGCAAGGTATGGCTCTGCGGCCCCGGCCTGACGGAAGGAGAAGTCGAAGCGAGCCTCCCCGTGCTCCTGCGTGCGGGACGTATTGTGCTTGCCGATGCCGGGGCGCTGGGTTGGGCAGGTGAATGCCCGGGCAGACTGGACGGTGTTGCCGTCATCACGCCTCATATCGGAGAGTTTACCAGACTTTTCGGCTCTCCCGGTGATGATCCTGTCATGGCGGTTCGTGAGGCAGCGCGGCAGATCGGAGCAACAGTCGTATTGAAAGGGGCGGTAAGTATTATTGCAGCACCTGACGGGAGAGTGGCTCTGAATGACCATGCAAGTCCGGCACTTGCCACGGCAGGTTCCGGCGATACGCTTTCCGGCGTGATCGCAACAATGCTGGCGGCGGGTATGGCAACATGGGAAGCTGCCTGTGCGGGTGTATGGCTGCACGGAGAAGCCGGATTGAGAGCAGGAAACTGGCCAATTGTCGAGGCTCTGGAGGCTCATCTTGGCGATGCTCGTGCCAAGGCGATCGCACTGGCTTGTGGAATGGAAGATCTTGCTGTAAAGCGGCGCGCTTGACGGTCCTGCTCCGGCGGGACTGCGTGTGCGGGCGTGGTGGAATTGGTAGACACGCCAGATTTAGGTTCTGGTGGCGCAAGTCGTGGGGGTTCAAGTCCCTCCGCCCGTACCAAATAATTCTCCTTAGTCGGGGTTCCTGCCTTGCCTGTGCTGCGATGAAGCCAGGCGCAGGGCCCCGATGGCAACCCGGTCAATAGAGGATCGCCTGACAGATGCAGGTTACCCAAACGCAATCCGAAGGTCTGAAGCGCGGCTTTACCGTCACTGTGCCGGCTGGCGATCTGGAGGCGCGACG
>Ga0157360_1000074_pt1 | contig 56377 bp, 65 predicted proteins | sample AttlaeALBM1_FD_111483 | JGI IMG/M metagenome (GOLD analysis project Ga0157360, IMG submission 111483) | Fungus gardens microbial communities from leaf cutter ant in Ribeirão Preto, State of São Paulo, Brazil - Atta laevigata ALBM1 | ecosystem: Host-associated > Fungi > Mycelium > Unclassified ...
AGTATAGCTAATCAGAAAGTGCGGTCAAGCCGCAACCTGGCCAACCGATACTTTGCCCTTTACAGCAGTATAGCTAATCAGAAAGTGCGGTCAAGCCGCAACGCGCCCAATCCTCGGCCAGCTTATCCAATGAGTATAGCTAATCAGAAAGTGCGGTCAAGCCGCAACTACAGAATTGCTGCAATCACATTTCGGCGTAGTATAGCTAATCAGAAAGTGCGGTCAAGCCGCAACAGCGGCAATAGTATCGGTTCGGTTCCGTTTAGTATAGCTAATCAGAAAGTGCGGTCAAGCCGCAACCACTCCTAACGGGGTTAAGTCTAAATTTAAAGTATAGCTAATCAGAAAGTGCGGTCAAGCCGCAACGCCAAAAAAGGGATCGGTGACCTGGGGGAAAGTATAGCTAATCAGAAAGTGCGGTCAAGCCGCAACAGCGGCGCCGTGTGATGCAGCAACTGGACCAGTATAGCTAATCAGAAAGTGCGGTCAAGCCGCAACCATCGCAACTTTACGCGCAAAACGCGGTATAGTATAGCTAATCAGAAAGTGCGGTCAAGCCGCAACTATGGCGAATATCGCTATGGCATTTCACGCAGTATAGCTAATCAGAAAGTGCGGTCAAGCCGCAACGCTTCCTGTATCCGCTCTGCATCGGCCAGAAGTATAGCTAATCAGAAAGTGCGGTCAAGCCGCAACTTCTAGCTCCCTCTTTTTTCACCTTAGCAAAGTATAGCTAATCAGAAAGTGCGGTCAAGCCGCAACCCATTGATAAGGTGTCCAAACCCCCCCCGAAGTATAGCTAATCAGAAAGTGCGGTCAAGCCGCAACCGCAGTGCCGATTGCCTTTTGCGCGGCGGCAGTATAGCTAATCAGAAAGTGCGGTCAAGCCGCAACCCGGCAAAATTACTGGAATGAAGTGCGCGGAGTATAGCTAATCAGAAAGTGCGGTCAAGCCGCAACGCTCCGTTCCATTCGTTTTGAACCAGCCTCAGTATAGCTAATCAGAAAGTGCGGTCAAGCCGCAACGTTTACTGCGATGAGGTATTGCCGGGCGACAGTATAGCTAATCAGAAAGTGCGGTCAAGCCGCAACAGACAAAGTATAAAGATCTAACTTATAAACAGTATAGCTAATCAGAAAGTGCGGTCAAGCCGCAACCCGTTGTACGAGGGCGAAAACGGTGCAATGAGTATAGCTAATCAGAAAGTGCGGTCAAGCCGCAACTACTGTAATGCGCGCCGCTTTGCACCTTGCAGTATAGCTAATCAGAAAGTGCGGTCAAGCCGCAACATTGACAGCTTACCATACATCGGCGCTGTCAGTATAGCTAATCAGAAAGTGCGGTCAAGCCGCAACTCCTTTAGCTTCTTTTCTTTTCCACCTCTTAGTATAGCTAATCAGAAAGTGCGGTCAAGCCGCAACTGCATCAAGCGCATCATATTCGGCCAAAAAAGTATAGCTAATCAGAAAAAAGCAAAATATTTGTTTAAAATCAATAGATTATAAGAAAGTTAGGGCATATAGCGCCTTATTGATTATTAAAGGGAATTAAAAACGCCGCCCTAACCCTTTAACTATCAAAATTGATACGCTGTTCCGTTTGTGTATCAAAATCGGCGTTTTTCTGATTGTCTACAGCAAAAGGCGCTTCAATGTAGACAAAGAATTTTGTCTGACTTTTACTGTAGACAAAAAACCTCTTGCTTTTCTCTCCAGGGGGTATGAAGGAAAAGACATTAAAGCAGCGCCGCATTTTCTGATTATGAGCTTCAAATAAGGAAGCATTACACCCCAATTCCGCTAACTTTTATTTCTGATAGCAAAAGCCGCCCAACTAACGAAAGGCGGCTTTTTTGTTAGTTAAAAGCAATTTGCATTTTTTGCAAAATGCCCCGCCCTTAAAACGGGCGATGTCTTAATTGCCGATTACCGGTAGCTACTTCCTGCAAGAGCGGCTCTCATGTGTGATAAAAGCTCGGCGGTATAGGCCAGACGCCGCCATTTTCACGCGTCTGGCGCTCCAGCTCCTCTGCCCTGCGAATAGCGCGCCGGGCTGCGTGAAGCCATTCTCGCCACTCCTGCATTGTAAGCGGCGATAATCGCCGCTGCCGGATTGGCTCGGTGAGGTTGTTCATCGCGCTCCCCATTGCGGGTTTGTATCATGCGGGCCGTAATATTTCCTTTTAACAGTGACCACCTGCACATATTGGCCGGTGGGCTTGAAGCTTATTGGCTGAAAAACCGGCCAATAAGGGTGGCTCAAGTTTGAAAGCATGCGGCTAAAAGCATTTACTTTTACAGCCACTTCCTCTGCCGTTGCGCCCTCAAAAATATGATAACTTATTTCTGAATAATCCATCTCAATCCCTCAGCGCACACTCGCGGGACTATAAAGGCTTATTAGTGCACCCCTTTTACGGCCCACATAATAGCTTCTTCAAGTTTGGTTTTTGCCAGAGCAGCTTCACGCCCCCCTTTAAGGCTGATTGCGGCGTGGAGCAGATTGGCTATAGCTATCAGCCCACAGGACGCCCCGCCGTTGCCTCCATTATCCATAACGGCGGGGATTGCAAAACCCTCGTCATATGCGGCGGCGCGCATAGCCTCCGAAATCTTCTTGATCTTCTCATATGCTCGTAATTCCTGAATAGGTTCCATGTTAAAAAAAACTCCAAAATTTAACAATGCCGGGCAACACTTACAATTTCTGTAAGTGTTAGGCGGCCATCACGGCGGCGCTTTTGTCGCCCGGCTGAACTTGCGGCCGCGGCTGCGTGGGCAAGTCTATGCCCATGGCTTTAAGTTTGCTGATTTCCAGCTCAATAGCGTTCTTTTTGGCATACAGCGCCTCAAGCCGCTCTACTGCGGCCTTCTGGGCGCTTTTCAGAGCGCTCAAAACATCAACTGATTCCGCTTCAGCGACTTCAGGCTCATTGGCATAATGCGACATTTCTTGCTCCTTTACTTGAAGCCCCACGGGCTTTGTTAATTGGCACATCTTGCAATAAAACGGGTGCGGGTCTGGCTCCCGGTTCCCGCATTCATGGCAATAGGCATAATAGGCCGGGTATGATACCATTATTCACCCGCCTTATCTTTTATGCGGCGCTCAATCACCCCGATAGCCCAATTATACAGGCGGCTAGCCAGGGTGAAGGCAAACAGGCCAATGACAAACCCCGTCCCGCTTGCCGTGTTGATTAAATCCGCTTCCGCAATCCCCGTTTTCTGGCTTACATACAGCACCAGCATTGGGTTGACGCAAAATGTAATAATCCCGCCAAAAATGGCAGAAAGGATATATTCAATTTTGCTGTCGCGTTTGGAAAAATAAGCGCCAAACAGGCCGCCTATGGCACCTACTGCAACTGCAATTACCGTATTGACTGCCTCAATCGGCCCGTTTGTGTGCATCATTCCTCCTTTGACGCCATTTCTTCATACTGCTCCATAATCCTCCGGGCATGGCTAAGCAATATGGTGTGAATATGGGCTAAATCGGCCGCTGACGGGTTTGCTGTAATATACGCGCCGCCGCGTATTACATTATCGCCGCCGGCAATCAGCTCCAGGCTAAACAGGCATTCGTCCTCACCTTCAGCAGGCGGCTTTTGTTTGAGGCCGCCATTGATGGCGATAAGTTTGGCGCTCATATGGTTGCCTTCACAAATGAAACCGCTATGCGCAGCCAAAAGATAAACAGGACTTGCTGCGCTTTTGGGAGACTGTCCCAGCTATCACCCAGCCGGCTGTCGTCCAGCTTCTGCTGCCGCATCAGCTTTTGCCATTCGGCAAAGCTGTCAACCGGTTGCGGCGTGTCGCCTTCAGCCATTATGTCCTGAACCCAGGCAATGCCCTTTTTGGCTACAACCTTGCGCCGGGGGTCAAGCAGGCTCCATTCCGGCTCTTTGTGCCGCAATTCGCAAACGGCATGATACGCCGCCCGGGCAATATGCGCGTCTGTCATATGATAGCTGTTCATTTTATTTCTTGCTCTCCGCCGGCACAAAGCGGGTTGTGCAGGCCTGAATAACAGTGCCGGTAAGATGTTTGCCATTATGGCTGAAATTCACCGGCAAGCGCTTCTCGCTCTTCCATACCTTGCAGCCGTTTTCATCGCAGAAATTGCCGCTGTAGTATTTCGTATCGATGCCGGCGCAGCCCGTGAGGCCGATAAGGATTACGGCCATAATGATTACGCCCAGAGCCGCTAACAAAGTGCGGCTCCCCAATTCCTTTTGATGTGCAATATGCCTCATTTGCGTCCTCTTTTTTTGGGTGCGGGTGAGGGAATTGCACCCTCTTTTGCGAGCTACAACCCCGCCGAGTTAACTGATACTCCAATCCCGCTATCTATCATTTTAAACAGGATTTTTGTGGCGATGGTTTAAAACCTCTTACCTATTTCACTGGCAGTTTTTTCAGCCGCATCTTTTCTTCCGCTAGCGCGCGTGTCAGGCGATAGCGCTCTTCGTTAAAGTTGCCATTGGCAAAATCTGTGAAAAATTGTGAAAACCCGCTATAATCAGGCTTGGGTGCCAGCTCACCATATTGCAAACTGCCTTCAAATGCTCTTTTTTGGGTTGGCGATATAGATCCCCTCTTTTGCAGGCTTCCGATAGCCTCGCTCAATTCCCCGGGGAGTATTTGCCCGTTTCTGACTTTGCTTTTATTTAAAATGGCGTCTATCATAGCCTTTGAATCATCTCTTAGCGCCGGGGTTTCGCCATACCTCTCCATATTCTCCATCTCCGGCAATGCATAAGATTTAACAGGGCGCATAGTCTGCAAAAGAGGCTCATTATCACTCCCTTTGCTATATCTGCCGTTAGCTTTAACCATGTCCCCGCCGTAAATATTAGCGCTTTTTGGCACAGAAATCCCCGAAGATCCAGCTTCATGATTTGTAGAAAACTCTCTATAATCGGTGGCTTTTCTCACTAAATTTCTATTATTTCTTGCCAAAGAGGACGCATCAGCAGGGCTGGGGGAATAGGCGTCAAGAGCGTGTGTTATCTTCTGGTTAGTGAGCGGCCATACAGACAACCCCTTTTCTTTCAGTCGCTTGCCATAAGGTAATTCCGGGTCAGACATAAAACTGCGGCTTACAGCGCCGTCCTTGTCATATTGAGGGTCAGAATACCTGATATATAAAGGCTCCCCGGCAGAATTTACGGTATTTTTTAAGTCTTTTAAGGTTTTGTCTGCCCCCTTTTCTCCCGGCGTGAGTTTTACCTGCAAATCCCCCGCCTTAAGATTACTTATCTGCACCCCGCCGAATTCCTCGGCCGCGCTTTTAGGGGCATTTATCTCGACAAACTTCCCAAACCAGTCTTTTGTAGCGGTTGGAGGAATCACAGCCGGGCCGGCAAAAGCAGGCTGTAGTGTGTCCGCTCCTAAATGAGTGAAAAAGTTATTCAGATAATCCCGCCCTGCTCTGCCGGGCATATCACCCTTAACGGGTAAAATGGCACCCATGCCAGCACCGAGCGCGGTATCACGGCCGATACTGTCTGTGCCTGCGCGGCCGGTTCGCTTCTGCTCTTCTGCCGGGCTTAATGCAGCGCCGGCTGCCGCGCCGGCAATCGCCTTCTGCGGCGCATTGGCGACAATGTTTTTGCCAATTTGTTTCGCTGCGGCTTTAGCTCCAGCCCCGGCCAGCTTGCCGGCGTCGGCCAGGCCGCCGGTTCCTATTACCTGGGCAGCGGTTCCCCCGTAATAACCGGTATTATAAGCAGCAGAAGTCTCATCTGCTATCCCGGCGCTCCCCAAGGTGGGGATATATGGCACGGCATCGGCGTTTTTGCTTAACCCCGTCCAATATCCGCCGGCATTAACAGCGGCGGGGACAAGGTTTGCGGCGTCAATGACGCTATCTGCCGCGCCGGCTGCCGCATTACCAAGGCTTTTCACCCATTTATCGTAAAATGTAGAGCGTCTCCTAATAAATAAACGGCTGAATAGTCCCGCCGGATAGCTGCCGGTCGCGCGATTCCAGCAGCCGCTGCACCGCCGCCTCCGCTTGCCCCTTTGCCGTAGAGGCGTCAATATTGAGATAATTTAACTGCACATAAGCGACAGTTAAATGTAATACAGCATCATAATGCTGATTGCCTATTTCAGGAAAATCGCTGCCGCCAAAATCCCGCTCTGTTTTGACGCGCAACAGGGAATCCTGCCCCCAGGTGCCGTCAAAAACAATCTCCTGCCCCCACAGGCTCCAGCGATAAGGCCGGCCAACAGGCGGCGTGAGGCGGCTTAATTCCGCTCCCTGAAAGGGTGTTTTTTCAAGACAAAACCAGATTGAGGAGCTTCCCCCTCCGTAAGCCCAGTCAATCTGCAAAATCTCGGCCAGCCCGAACTGCTCTAGCGGCATATTCCATTTTTTTGCCGGCAGCGTCAGGGTTTTTACCTGCCCTGTCTGTAAAACCCCTTTTTCGGCCAGAATGCGGATCGCATAGCGCAAGCCGCTGTTTATTTCCCGCTCATAAATGCCGTCCTCATCGCGTAAAAACGCCGCTGCTTCAGAGCGGATAAGGCCATAATCAAGCGCCATCAGGAAACTCTCCTTGCAAAAATACATTTTACATGAGGCGGCCGCGCCTCATCAGTTTCAGCGCTACCGCCTTCTTCTTCCGTATAGCCGTCATGGCTATGCTGGGTATCAATGCCCGTATTGGCGGGGGCGGCCGGCTGGATAGATTGTTTGTTGCGGATATTGCCCGCCCACAAGCGGTTACCCTGCGCCTGCAGCCAGCTTGCACCGTCCCTGACAGGCCGCACAGAGCTGCCCGGGTGTTTGTGGCGCCTGTTTTGTGAGGCCTGGATAGTCAGCCCCGTTTCGCCGGTTTCAATATAATAAAACTGGCCATCAAGCTTTTGCCAGCCGGCCGGCGGCTCCGTGAAAAACGGCAGCACAGCGCCTATTGGATAGCCGACAAAGCCGCCCATGCCGGTTGGCACAATAAATTCCGTTCCCGTCCACCCGGCTAGCGGGTTGGTGCCCTGAAGGGCTATTTTATGGCCGTTAAAGTCAATTTTTCCGGCATAATTGCCAAGGAAGCGAAAGGTGAAGGGCGTTTCGTCCAGCTCAAGCTTTGTATCGGGCAAGACGCCTTTGACAATATCAATAAAAGCATTCCATTCCTCCTGCGTCTCGTTCAAGGCAGGGACAATATCGGCCGTCATAATATGTTGCGGGAAGCGCTGGCCGGAGGTTTTGCTATAGTTAAAAACAGGCGAAAAAGGCATGGTCAGCTCATTTTTGTATGGCAAATAAACGGCGTGAACCGCACATAATCCGGCCGGAATTCATCTCCGCCGTCATCAGCCACGATAACATCGTGGGCATGCGGCAAAACAATTTCAAAATCCCGTGAATATTGGCTTCTGCCGCTCGGCGGATAAAAATTACGATTAGCATCTTGCGTCTTGCCGTAAAAACTCCGCCAAAGAGGAGTTTGAGTTTGCCGGTTTGTTTCGGCCCCCAGAACAAAGTAATGCCGGTGTTTTTTGTTATTTGAACCATATCTCGCCCAATCCTGCGCCGGCGCCACCTCTAAAAAAGTAGAAAGCAGATTTGGCACATTTTGCCAGTTCAGCGCGCTTTTCAGTTCCCCTTGCGCCGCCGAACCATCGGCAAGCTGCCAGAATGGCGCAAGCTCTTTATCGGCCGTAAAATCCCTGTTTGCATAGCATATTGTGCCGGCGCTGATAATAACGCTGCGGGTGAAGGAGAAGGTCTGTTTTCCGATTTCCTGGCACTGGCCAGAAATATCGCTCATAAATTGGCGAATTTCATTATTTAAATCGGAAGGCTTCAATTCACAATTAAAAACAGCGCTCATAGCTTCACTCCCAGTCGCAAAACAATATGCTGCGGTTTAGGTGAATCGCCCCCGTCCTCGCGTATATCCAGAGCATGGGCATGCTCACCCCGGCTGTATTGTTCCGAATTCACGCCGCCATGGCCATTGCCGGCGTGAACAGAGCCGGTCGGCTCCTGAAAATCCAGATGAACTGTTTTATTTTCGCGTTTGTCGCCGCTCCGGGCCTTATGCGCGTGCCGCTTATTGGTTCCGGCAAAAGTCTTTCCAATATCCGCCACCACGCCGCCCTCTATATAACGGCCTTTGTATTTTTCGGTGATGTCTTCCCAGCCGGCCGGCACAGCTCCCCAGAAATGGCATATCGTGCCGGCCGGGACGGCCTTGCTTGCTGTGCTGGTGATAATCCCCTCCGGGAGTCGGACTATATAATAGCCGGCGTAATCGGCGCGGGGATAGGCAGTCTGCACCTCATCGCCGTTATTTAAGACAAATATAATATTGCCCTTTACCCCGCTTGCGGCGGCAGGAATTTGGCAAAGAAATTCTTGCGGCGGAATATCCATATTGATAGACAATTTTTCAGTCTTCCCAGACAGCGCAAGAATGCGCTGCAAATTGGCATATTGCGCCATTTGCTGCATAAGCAGCCGTAATGAGGCCGGAACAGTTGAGGTTGTCTGCCCTTCGTGAAAATCCAGCCCTTGCCGGTATTGATTCAATTCCGGATTTTCACTGTAATCCCAGACGCTCATTGATAATAGCCGCCCTTCTGGTTCACAATCCAGCCGCGAAAGCTGGTAAAATTTTTAATGCGCCCGTAAAGCATAAAGCTTGTTGCGCACAGCCGGAAATTGCTTTGCCGGTATTTATTTTGGGCAATAAAGGCCGTTTCCTTTGCCGCCGCCCAATCGCGCCGCGTATATTTAACGGCGTTTGCGGCCTCCCCGTCCATGACAGCGCTTACGGAATTTATCTCTATCTGGACGCGATTAAGGCTCCCGGATTGAGATTGCTCCGGAATGTTTGTAAGACGCGGGCTGCCGACAGTAGCAGGCAGCTTTTCCGCCTGCTCGTCTATCAAGTAAATACCGTCAAGCTTGCTCAAAGCCAATGAGACGCTGTAAGCATCTCGGAACTCGTCAGCACGATAGGGCACAAGGCAAATACTGGCAAAGTCCTTGTCCATCTGGTCATAGCTGGAGACATGGAAGTTGCCGATAAAAACATCAAGCCCCTCATGCTCCATTGTGCTCCATTTGGACGCCTCAAGGTTCCAAATGAGCGTTCCTTTTCCGGGGTAAACAAAATAAGCCCGGCGGCTCGCCACATCGCCCACCGCGCGCATATTGAGAGAGCTGTCCTTTGTTTCAGACGCATAATATGGCCAGGTGATATTTACAATATCACGGCCAATATCTTTTAATTGGTCTGTCCCCGTCTCAATCAGGTAATAGGTTTGCGTGTCGCAAAATAAAACAATATTATTTATTTCGCAACAGTCCTGCTGGTCATATAGGCCAACATTCGGATTAACCAGAGAAAAAGCCCAGGGCGTATCGCCGCCGGTGCGCGTCATTTTAAAAATCTGCCGCAGGGTAAAAATATAGGGATTTTGGCCGCCAATCACCGCCGTCACATGGCCGCCGCGCGTGATAACCTCAAAGCCGCTATTCTCCTCACCAAAATCCCACGCCATGCCGTCCTTGAGCGCGCTCCAGCACACCATTTGCGGTTTATCCTGAATCCCATAACCGATAAGAAAATCGGTTGTCGGGTAAAGCCCGCGCATTTTAGGCGCACCGGGAACAGCCTTAAATATGTGTTCTATTGCGTCAAAATAGACAAGCCCAACCCCTTCACGGGCTGCGTAAATAACGCCATTAAAATCCACAATCTGCCAGCGAAATTTACTGTCGCTGTCGGCTTCAAAACCCAGCTTCCAGTCAGAAGCCAGATTATCCCATGCCCATAAATTCTTACCCCCGCCAAAAACAGTAAAGCTGCTATTGGTTGTCGGCGTGGCAAAAAGCGTGGTGAGCCTGTCGTCTTTGGGGTGATTAACGGCTTTTCTGGCGCTTGGCACCCCCATAAGGGAGCCGTCAGCGCGGATAAGAATATTGTGCATTTTGTCGGTCTGATTGCCGTCAAGCTGCACATTATCCGGGCAATAGTCTCCATAGGCAATCAGTTTTTGACTGTCATTAGCCATTTTATTCCTCCACCCCGCAGGGGGTTAACCCGCAGTGATAGCGTCCACTCCAATTACCTGCATAAAGCTTGCGCCGTTATTATCCTGCGCCGCATAGCAGACAGTAATCAGGAAATCCGGGCTGATAAGTGTGCAGCAGCTTGCATGGTTTAGATTGTTCGGGACAAACCAGGTGGAATTAGGGGCTATTTGCGGTTGAATGCCGGGGTTTGTGGCGCTGTTGATTACAATATCAACATACCGCCCGCCCTTCTCGGCAAACAACCCCCTGCCGCTGCCGTCTGTTGCCCGGCCGTAAGACAGTATCACCTTTCCGTCAATAATAAACTTGTAAACCGTATTATTGCCGACGGCAACAAACAGCACTTTCGGCAACGCGCGCTGCGCCAGCTTTAGCGCTTGTGTTGCTTTATCCTCCGCCTGTTTAGCAACACTTGCTGCGTCTGCTGCCTTATCCCCCGCCGCCTTCACGGCGTCCGATAAATCCGGCGGCAGCTTCCTCGCCGGCACCCTCATAACAGTGCCATCAGGAGCAAGGGCAAGCCTGTTATCTGCGTTTTGTGCCGTAACAGCATTGATTTTATCCGCCATCTAGCTCTCCAGTCGCCGCATTATCCGGCGAAACGGCGTATTCCGCCAATCCGCGCTGTCATCGGGCGGATTGGCGGCCATTATTACCGCCGGCTTTTCCGGTGTATTATCCTGCTCTTCCGGCGGCAAAGGCGCATTATCCTGCAAAGTTTCCTGCTCCGGCCTGGCTGTCGGAACGGGGATTTTACCGCCGCCCTGCTGCGGCGGCGCGGCTCTCGCCAGTGCGGCCGGGGCGAATTTGCCCCATTTGGCCCGCCACCCTTTTAGCCAGTCCCCTACATTTTTTGCGCCCATCGGGTTATTGGCAAGCTGGTTTTTTTCCAGCCTGGCCAGCGGCTGGGCGCGCAACAATTTGGCTGCGCCGGCCGCCCCCTGCTGGTGAGCCAGATAAAGCTGCCAATCCTCCGGCTCCTGACCGAGAGTGCCGCGCAGATAATCCAGATTGCCGGCGGTCAGCTTGTCAAAAGCCGCCTTCTGGTTTTCGGCGGTCATCGGCGCGTTGCCCATCAGCCCCCTATAGGTGCCGGGCATGAATTGATAAAGCCCGTAAGCGCCGCTAGGGTTGCGGGCATTCGGATTACCGGCGCTCTCAATCTGAATAAGACGCTTTTCAAATCCGCTTAAATCCCGCATTAACGCCCCCTGAACATAGCGGCAAATTTGTCGTAATAGGTTGGTGCCGCCTGCCGCCTTTGGGCTTCCTCCCGCATTGCGCCGCTCAAGCTCCCCCCCTGGCCGCCATTGCCGGAAGAGGCGGTAATGATTGGAGCGTTCTGCAAAGGTGGAGCTTTTTTCTGCTCTACCTTCCCTAAAACAGCATTAAATTTGTCAAACCAGTTCGGCTCTCCAGGTTTTAGAGCGGGCTTTGGAGCCGGCGGGAATTTACCGGCCGCATCAGCTTCAGCAACCGTCTCCTGCTTTGCTGTGGCGGGCTGCTGCTGCCGAACCGGGGGCACCGGGGCGGTTTGAAGAGCCGGCTGTTGCTGCGGCGGCGCGGCCTGCTGTTGCGCGCCCGGCTCCGACAGGGGAGAGCCAAGCATTTTACCCGCCTCAAAGCGGGCATTTTCCTCGGGCGTCATCGTCTCCAGCCGGGCGCGGCGGGTGGCCAGCATTTTATCCATAGCGTCCGCCCCTTTAGGGCGCACCGGGTCGCTTGGGGCGGCATTGCCGACATCAGAAAAAAATAAACCCATTATCCTTGCTCCATGATTATGTTTTGCGCTTCCGGCAGGCTCAAGCCATCACCGAAAAGCGATTCCTTGCTGTATTTATTGGCTTCCGCATTGGCCAGCCTTTGTCGGCTTTCCCGCATATTTTCGTTCAGCCAGTGCCGGAAGGCCTTATAATCCTGAAACGGCGCAACATGGCTTGCTGCCACATTTTCGCGCATCGCATCTGTGCTGCGGCCGCCCGCGCCACCCATGGCGGCTGCATACTGAATACGGTAATTTTCCAGCGCCTGCCGCATAGCCAGCGGGGCACGGCGGTATTCCTCGCCCCATTTTTCCGGCAGGGGGAAGGAAATATGCGATAGAGCGCCCTGGAACGCCCGCCCGGCAAAGGTGCGGTGAGGATTGCCTTTTTTGTCAACCGCGTAAACCAGCCGCGCCTGCGCATCTATATCACCCAGCAAGGATTGCAAACCCGTTTCCGCCTGCAACTGCTTTGCATAAGCCGGCGAAACAGAACGCAGTCCGGCTTTCGCTGCGGCGGCGGCAAGGCGCTCACGGTCGCGCCTTGTCTGCATCTCCTCTTTAAAAGCCGCCGGATTCTGCGCTATTTGCGCGGCGGAATCGCTGTCAAGCCCTTGCTCAATCAGAGCGCGCCAATTAGCCCGTCCGGCCTCATATTCTGCCCGGCCGCCCGCTAAAGAGCTAAAGGCAGCGGCCAGATTATCGCCCCAGCTCGTTCCGGTATAATAATTGTCCCTCTTGGCCGGCTGCCCTTGCAGAGCAAGATCCTCAAAGCCTTGCGGCACATAAGGACGCTCACCACCGCCTGCATTGCTGCTTGTCGGGGCAGGGGTAGTCGCAGCTTCAGCCGGCACCGGTTCAGGCGCAACATTCTCTATCCCTGCCGGGTTTTGCTCCCCACCACTGCGGCCGCCTAAAGAGGCGGCGGCAAGGCCGCTCATGCCCGCCTTAATATTTCCGCCGCTTATTTTTTCCCGAGCGGCTTTCGGGTTTATTTCAATGCCGTTTTCCTTGAGAAGGGGCGCGATTGTTTTTAACGCGCCATATCCCCGTTCGGGGACATTCCTCCTTAATACGCGGGAGCCGGCCTCTAATGCAGCCTTCCCCGCCAGAGCTGCCCCCGTTGTCAAGCCAAATGGCGCACCGAGTAATGAGAGGCTGTTTCCGAGCCACGAAGCAGCTTTACTCATCGGCGTCTCTTTTGCCGCCAGTTTTTCAGCGATTTTTGCAGCGAGTTCAGGTGTAATGCGGCCGCCCGCCGTCTGTTTGCCCGCCAGATTATCGGCCAAAGCCTGCCGCTCAACAGCGTTCAGTTGGATATAGGCTTTGGCGGGGTTCTCCTCAAAACCAGAGAGGAGATTGGCAAATTCACGCTGCATTTTTTGCCCTTGCAGCGCTTGCTCCGCGTCTGAACGCGCCTTTCCTGTTGCTGTTTTTTCATCACTTAAACCAGCTCTTTTGGCCAGGTAGCTGTAAATATCTTGCGCCGCTGCCTTATCTGCCTCTGTGCCATCTCTGCCATGGCGCGAAAGGTCGCTTTGAACACGCCATGCCCCCCGCTGGCCGGGGATATTTTCCAATCGCTGGGCGTTTAAATATTGCATAACGCCGGCGGGGGATTCTTCCTGCCCACGCAGCGCGCCAGATTCTGCGCCATAAATATCAGCCGAATTAAACTCCCCACGCTGGAATGCGTCCTTACCAGCAAGGGCGCTATCTGCCCATTTTTGCAAGCGAGGCCGAAGAGCAGCGGGATTGCCCAAGCCTCTAGCAACCTGCACATTGCTTGTTGCTTGCGCAAGTCGCGCATCAGCCATTTTTTTTGCCTGTATAGCCTGCGGAGAATTAGGCTGCTTATTAAGCATGGCCTGCGCGCGGCTGCTTTCCATTTGGGCCGCCCTAAATTCCCCCTCTGCTGCTTTTTGCTGTTGAATGATAATCTCAACAGCATTATCGCCAAGCTTTTCTACCCCCTTTTTACCTGTCCCCGTCCAGTCTTTTGAGGCTTTATCTAACACCCCCAAAAGGGATAAGGCTTTGATTTCCCCTTGCGAAAAATTATTATTCACAAAATCTTTGCCCGCAGCTAAAAAGGCATCATTCGCCCCTTTCTCCTGCCGGGATAAATCCATTTTAAACCGTTCCGGCGCAAGGCCATACGCACCCCCCACATCACCTTTATCCGCTGCCTGTTGCAGTGCTTCAGGGGCAGGCGCTTCCGGCGCTGTTTTTGCCTGCCCGTTTTCCGCCTTGGGTTGCTTCTCTCCCTCCATTGCCCGCCGCGCGCCTTGCACGAGATTTTCGGGAGCAGGGGCCCCTTTCCCCTCTGTCGGGTCAATAAATTTATATTTCGGTAAAGTCCCGCCCGCTGCCCCGGCCATCATTGCGCCGGTTAAATAGTCTGCTCCCGCGCCATCAAAAGAGTGGCGCTCACCAGCGCCTAAAGCAACATTTAGGCCGCCATAGGCTGCGCCTGCCTTTGTGATGGGTGCCCTGGCGGCCTTTCCCGCAATAGCAGAGGCGGCCTTACCGGCAGCGGCCAGTTTGCCAATCCCTTGCGCCCCCTTTGCTGCCGCCCCTATCTGGCCCGCAACAGGCACAAGCGCGGGCGCAAGGCTGCCGGCCATATAGCCGGCCGTTTGCGTATCCGGGTCATTTTTATTGTCGGCATACTCCCTTAGCCAATGAGAAAAGTAGTCTTTTTCCTCACGATTTTTACCTTCCAGCGCGTCTTTAGCCAGAAGCCCCGCGTTCCCCAAACGCGGGGCTGCATTGCCGACAAAGCCTATCGTGCCGTCATATATCCCCTTAAGGGCACCCCTTATTTGTGAGGCTTCCTGTTTTTTTTCGTCAGCCATTTTTTTTGCTCCCGAACCCGAACAGGCTGCCGCTGGTCAGTGCGGGGAATGCCCCCTTGCCGCCAAACAGCCCGGCACCAATGCCGCCAACGGTTTGGGCAATATCCAGAGGGCTGCTGCTTGTTGAGGTGGTGGTTTTGCCGGTGCTGTGAGCTTCACCCTGGCCCGTGCCGGAGCGAATGGCATTTAAGCCTTCAATATAACGGCCAAGATTATTCCAATCAGCATTTTGTCCCTCGTCCCATTTTTCGCGGTTGGCGTCCAGTTGCGCCTGCCGCAATACATCGCGGCGGCCAAAATTATCAGCGGCACCCTGAAGCAGATTGCTCCGGTTTGCGTAAGCTGCCTGCTCCGCCTTATTCGCTTCAATGCGCCGGTTCTGGGTGGCATTCCACTGGTCATTCATAGCGCCGGTCATAGCGGTGGACATTTCGCGGCCTATAACCCTGCCGGTATCGCTGGCTCCAAGGCCGCCGTAAGCCGCCGAATTGGACAGTCGCGCGCCCATTTTTTTCAGATTATTTTGCAGATTTTCTTCAAAATAGGGATTTACCGCCCTTTCTGTCAGGTCATGAATATCGGTTGTGGTATGCGCGCTGTCATTGGCATTCTGGCCAATGGCATCAATCGCCTTATTTGTGTCAGGGTTAAAATCATCAATCACCCGGTCGCCCTGATAAACTTTATCATCGGAAGATTTGTCCCTGTCCCGATTGTAAAGATCATCAAGTCCTTGCAGGGCTTTTTGTCCAGCCGGCTTTGTCCAGTCCACATAATCGGTTCTGGAAGTGCTGTCTGAACGGCTTTTTGTGCTGCTTTTGCGGCTGCCCATATTCTGCTCCTGCTCTTAAAAGGTGAGGTGGCGCAGTAAAATCGCCTCTGCGCCACCTTTTTTTGTTCAGGCTGCCCTTTTGGTAGCGGCCGCGGCGCTGCTTGAGCCGAACTTCATGGCGATTACGCCAAAATCTTTTAAGCCGTCTCCGGTATCAAACTGGGTTTTTTTAATGCCCAGCACGGAGTAGAATTTTGCATGAAAAATCGTGGCGTCCAAAATTTCATTAAACGATTTGAATGCCCGCTCGCCAAAGCCCTCGCCCCATTGAGCAATCACCGCCTGGCCGCCAAGGAAGAAGCCCCTGCCGGCAGGGCAGTAAATGCTTTCCCGCAGCTCAATGCTGTTGTAGCTGCCCAGCATATCGGTGGAGAGCAGGGTGCCCTTGCGCTCCGCATATGCCAGGGCACGGGTGAGGTCAAAATAAGTATTGGCCTCTTTGCCGGCCTGCTTGCGCAAGGTGCCAATGTCTTCCGGGTTCATGTAGACAACCCATTTAGAGCCGCTTGTCAGCCCCTCGCAAGGCTGGAACCGGCTCTTAACCGCCATTGTGCGGGCATCAACCAGAATATCCAGCCCCACGGAGCCGGTGACAATATTTGTCGGGCTGGCCAGCGTATTATTGCCGTCAGCGAAATCCCCGCCTTCCGTCTGAACAGGGGCGGCGGATATCTGGGCAAAGAAAGAGGCTGTCAGCCAGTTGCGCACATCGCGCGCGCCGCGATTGAGAACGGCGGCCGTCAAGTCCACCGGCACCGATTGCTGCTCAATGGAGTTGCCTTTGGCACCCTCATCATAAACATAGTTTATTTGATCAAGCGCCACATAATCGGCGGCAAATTTGGTGGAATTATTCTTGGTTAAGCGGGAATCGTTATTCCCCTTAACCAATTTCCCGCCACCATAGAGCAGCTCTACAGTGGTTGTGTTGCCCGCTGCGCCGGTGATTTTGCGCGGCCGGTAAATCGGGCTGTTAAACCCGCCCACCAAATCCGCAATAGTGAGGGTGCCCTCAACCGTTTCGGCGAATTCTTTATCCCAGTTTTCGCAAGTGACCTTATTGGTCATGTCGAGTTCTGCCATTTTTATTTCCTTTCTGTTAGCCGGCCATCAAGCGGGCATATCCGTCCATATCGCCAGCGGCCTTGGCCGCCATTGCTGCTTTAAAATTGTCCCCCTTGCCTGAAGACATTCCGCCTTTAGGCCTTGTTCCCGCCTGCACGGCTTCAACAAAGCCCGCCCCTTTTCTTTTCTGCGGCGGCGCTTCTTCGGCAGAGCCTGTTTCTGCGCCCCCTTCAGTTGCCTCTTCCGCCGCCTGTTCAGCAACCGCCTGCGCTTCGGCCGGCTTAAAGCCCTGCTGAAGCGCATATTGATACACGACATTTGCCGGATTCATCTTGTTTTCCAGCGCCGCCATTGCCAGCCTTTCAAAGCCCGACATGATGCCGGAATCAATATCCTCCTGCGCCATGCCGTATTTCCCGGCCTCTTCCCCCCACTTCCCGCCCAGAAAATTGACGGCTCCCTGCAAGTTTGGCTGGTCATCATAGCCTCGCAGGGCTTGGGCGATTTTACCGCGCCGCCCCTGCAATTCCTGCGCCTGCGCTTCTTCATCTTGCTGCTGCTCCTGCTGTTGCCGGGCAGATTCTTCGTTTTGGATCTGCCCCCGCAAAAATTCATTATGCGCCCCTAAAAGGCGCTCTATCTGCGCAATCCGCGCGTCCATGTCTCCATTTTGAGGAGAAGCTCCTTCCGGGGTTGCTTGCTCGTCAGCCATTTGCCAATTCCCTTTCTTTTGCCGCGTTATCCAGGTGCCGACTATCAAGGTCGGCTTTTTTCAAGCCCAGCTCCAGCTCCATATTTGCCTCGGCTGCCTGCGCTTGCTTTTGCTGCTGCTCCTGCTGTTGCTGTTCCGCTTGAGCAGCGCCCTCATCGCCGGAAAGCTCTTTTTCCAAGCCTTCAACAAAACCGGAGGGGAGTGGGGAGTATTTGAGAATTTGCGCAATCACGCTGTCGCTAACGCCGCTATCGCGTAATTGGCTAATCATTGGCGCAAGCTTCAGAATGCGCTCAAAAACCTCTTCTTTTTCATTTTGCCCGCTTGGGGCGTCATCAAGGTAAAGGTCATATTCCCGGCTAAGGTCAGCGCGGCTTACGCGCTTATACTGCCGATCAATCTTGATAAGCATTTTATCGCTTATCCAATGGCGGCCGATATAAATAATATCCTCGGCCGCAGCCAGGCGCATATTTTTCAGCGCCGCAAAGGGAGCCGCCAAAACATTCATTGTTGATTGCTTGCGTTCGCGTTCCAAAACGCCCGGCTGGTTTACCTCGCGCGTCCCCATAAACTCCTCGGAAACGCCTGAAAGGGCAGAGAATGCTCTTTCGGCTGTTTGCTGGAGCGAAATCAATGATTCATTCATACGGTCAACCGGGCGCGGCATAATCCTGTTGCCGGAAATCGCGCCATTGTTAACCCATACGATTTTATCGCTCCGGGCGTAATTAGCCTCCGCCTCTTGAGAATTCTCAAAAGCTCCGCGTTCAGCAATTATGCCGCCTTTGCTTTGGCGATCAAAGGTGTAGAGGCTCTGGCTAATCATGCGGTTGAGGAGCTGTTGCGCGTCCTTCATGCTATCAAGAATGCCGAAAAAGCTGCTTTCCCCCGTCACCGAGTTGCAGCTTACCGCATGCCAGCCGAGGCTATTATTTTCGGCTAAAATGATTTCCTTTCCAAGGATTATGCCATCTGCCCCCAGCCAGTAGCGCCGGGGCCTGTATTGCGGTATTTCCAGAGCCTCAATATCGGCCGGCTCGCTGTCGTGCGGTGCGCCGTCATCATCTATCCAGATGCTGCCGGAGCGCTCCATAATGCGCAATTCGGCAAGGCAAAACAGCTCCTGGGAGCTCACGCTGCTCCCCTTTTTTTTGTCTTTTTTTTGCGGGCTACTTCCCCATTCCTCCCCGCAGGGGAAGCCGTATTTCTCTGGAGAAATCTTGCCGAATTTCTCTTTTAAAAAATCGGCATCGTGCCATGTTATCCGCCACATACGGCGGACAGAGCGCAAATTCCCGTTCCACGCCTCCTCCGGCCAGGCCATTTCCAGCGGGTTCAGAGCCTCATAAATCGGCGCGCCGCGCGGGTCTGCCTGCCAGTCAAGGTTGACAGAGACAAAACCCAACCCACCAACCAGCGCATCGCGAAAAACTTGCGCTTCTGCTTCGGCAGCGCGGCTTTTCTCGCGGAACCACTTTATTAAGTCGCTTGCGCCGTCAGCCGCCTCATTGGCGGATTCTTCGGGGGGGATACGGGGAATTGCGATAATATCGCGCGGGCTTGATATTTGAGCGCCGCAAACCGCGTCAATTATGGGGCGGACGCGATTAAAAACAAGCTGCGGCTTCGCCTTTGTGGAGGGCGTATCCGATTGCTTACCGGCATAAAACCGGTAATTTTCGCGGAATTTTTTTCGCCACGCAACAAGATGCGCGCTATCAGCCTTCCACCATTTTAATGCTTTTTGGCTGAATTTTTCTGTAGAGCGCTCCTTTTAATAGGCAGATATATCATTCTCGCCGCCGCCAGTCAAATCTCTCTCCGGCGGGTTATAGCTGCCCTTTACGCCACCGCGATTCTCCAGCCAGGCAACGGCCATCAGGCCGAAAGCGTCTGCCGCATGGCTGGCCCAGTCATGCTCCGGCCCCAGCCCCATATTACGGTTTTCATCGCGCTTTTCATGATAAGCGGCCAAAGCCGCCAGCCCGGCCTTGCAGGCAAGGCCGTTAAAAATACAGCGCCCCATCACATTGCGCGCCGCATAAATGCGCGTCAGCGCCGCTCCAGCGCCTAAATTAGGGTGCACCTCAACAAAGCCGAATCCGGCGTCATAAAGAGCCGTTTGCCAGCTCATCGTTGAGCTGCCTGATATATTTCTGCCATCGTGCGGCAGGTGCAGCTCCGGGTTGCCCCATTTGCGCAAATAATCGGCATGCGCGCTCAAAGGCTGGCCGACAGCCTCATAATAATCAAGGATAAATATCCTGTCCCCCACAAATTGCGCGCTCCATATTGCCGTTGCGTCAGCTTTGCCGGAGGCCCCGCCCAGGTCAAAAAAGCATTTGACGGGCAAAATCGGGTCGCGCAAACATTCACTGATGCGCCCCTCTTTTTCGGCCGCCGCCAATTCAGCCGTCCAATAAGCGCCGGCCTGCACAGTCATATATTTGCCTTCCCATATATGCGGGTAAAATTCAGGCCGCCGGGCAAGGTCGTTTCGGCGTTCTAAATCCATTACGCCGGGAAAAAAGGGATTATCGCCCCAGTTTATTTCCCGTCCTATCCAGCCTTCCGGCGGTGGGTTGAGCCAAAAACGCTGCTCTGTGGCGTCATGCTCAAATCTCGGGTTCCACGTCACCCAGATTTCCGATTCATCGGCGCGCACCGTGGGCAGCGTTAATTGCCACGCCTTTTCACTTACCACCTGCGCTTCATCTACCCAGAGCAAATGAACCGCGCTTTTGCCTTTAAGCGACTCTAGATTTTGCCGCATACCGGCAAAAACGAATGAAATGCGCCCGTCTTTGGTGCGTATATATTCATTTCCGATTGCAAACCGGCTCTCCAGACCGGGAATTGCGCGGATAGCGCCCACAATCTCCGGCATTGAGCTATCGGCCAGCGAGTTCATAAATTCCCGCCCGCAGACAATCAGCCCGCTTTTGCCTTGCGCCGCCAGTTGCGCCGCCTTTATCGCCGCCATTATGGCAAAGCCGCGGCTCTTGCCGCTGCCGCGGCCGCCGCGCGCCACCCGATAACGCATTTTTGGCGGCGCAAAAATTTCAGCGATTTTTTGCGGGACTTTAATCTCAATGGCCATATTTTTCCAACCAAAGCCCTATGAGGGCGACAACCCAAAACAGGATAATCCCCGTCCATTTTGCAGCGTTTAAAACTTTTTGTTTGTCTTCCGCCCAGGCATGGCACAGCCAAATAAACAGAAAAGCGCCGATAATAGCAATCCACATATTATAGCCCCATTTTGCAAAAATACGGGTAGCCCCGCGGCGAGCGTTTTTTCGCGGAGGTGTAGCCGAGGCGGCGCGCATATCTCTGCCAGCCATAGCGGCCGCAAAAGCGGATAGAATGGCAATTATAGCGCTGCGCAGCGTAAGACAGGCGAATATCCAATATTTCCGCAAAGCGGCGCGCAGGGGGCGCTTTCCCGCAAAAGCAGGCGTTTTTTTGAGCAAATATCGTATCAATCGTCCCGCTATTGGCGGGAATAACCCTATAGCCAATCCAGATGGCCGGGGCGAAATCGCCTCGCCCATCAGGCAAATACACTTCCTCATAATGCACCGCATCTTCTGCCGCCAGCGCATCGGTGAAATCGTCATCACCATGCCCGGCGCAATAATCGGCTATTGCTTTATTGCGCCGGCGCTCTGATGCCTGAAATTGCGAATACATCATCTTTTTTTTCCTCTATTGAGCGCGCGGCAACAGGCGCAACGGCAACAATATTAAGCGACAGCGGCATAATGCTGTCGCCATTGTGCTTCATCTCCTGTAGCGGCCGGCCATAGCCGCGGTCAAGCAGCGCATTTGCGGCTGAAACGCGAGCGCTTGAGGTGTCGCCAGATTCTGCCACCTCTATCAAAACCTGAAGCGCCCTCTCCCCATATTCCTGCGCTTTTTCCTTCAGGTCTAATTTTGCCGCGCTCACGATTCCTTTTTTGCGCCCAGCCCCTGGCTGCGCGCCGCCTCGCCGCCCTTTGTTCCCCGGCGCGTGCTTTAAAGTTTTAGGCGTCTTTTTTTCTTTTTTCATTTTTGCTTTTTTATAGCATAAATAACGGACGAAATTGAAATTTTGTTTGCTTTAGCGGCGGCCGTCCTGCTCCGGTAAACTTTCCCGCGAAAATAGCAAGCCTTGCTATTTTTCAAGCCTCGGTCAGGCTTTTCGCTGGAAAACGGATATTGCCAGCTATCTAGCCGTTTTTCCAAAGCGGGAACACTTATTCCAATAGCCGCTGCGGCGGCCGTTTTGGTTGGGAAATAGCGGCCGTCTAAAAATTTAACGGGGATTGACATTCGCCGCTCCATAAAAAGCCACCCCCACCGCATCAGCGGCGTCATGCCGGGCCACGCTGATGCCCAGCAGGCGGCAACGCTCCATGCAGGCGCGCTTATAATCTTTTGCCGCCATGCCCTTTTTTCGAGCAAAGCCTAAAAACCCCTTGCGCCATGTCGCGACCGGCACCGTGATTACCGGCTTGCCGTGCAGGGCAGCGACAGCGCAAACAGCGCCGGCAAGGGCATTGAGGCTGGCCATTGTGGCGGGGTTGATGCGGCCGCCGCCATAGCCGACAATCACCCGCAAAGGCTCTTCAATCACCACTTTATCGGCCGCTTTGGCCGCGCCGGAAAGCAGCAAATGCGCCATCTTGCCCATTTCCGCCGCCTTCTGCTCCGGTGTCCCGCTATCGCATTTGAGCAAGCCGGTGGTGATTTCAGCCAATGGCCGGCCGCTATCGTAAAGCGCCCAGCCGGTTGTTGCGGCGATATCGAACCCCAAAATAACGGCCATTTCAGCACCCCGCCGCCGCATTTACCGCGCCGCCGGCAAAAAGCAGCGCGAGAAGAAAGCAGCCAAAAGCTATTGCCGGCATTTCCTTTTCGTTGACGAGGTAGGCGAGATAAGCCATCGACACGGCCGCCGCCGCCAAAACAAAACAGCTCATTTCTTCCCTCCCTTGAAGGGAGCCGGCTTAACCTGCCTGCTCATGCTGTTGGGCTGGACGGGCAGATGTATAACGCCTTTTCCGGCGATAAAAGCATCTACCTGCCCCGCTGTTTGCTGCTGCAAATCCAGCGCGGCGCGGCGGCTGGCGGCAAATTCCTGCCGCCGCTCCGTCACCCAGGCGGATTTTTCCGCCCGGGTGAATTTTTTAAAAGGCTTTTTGCCCTCCGTGAGCCATGCCATCAGTTAAACCTTCCAACAGCATCATCGGCGGAGGGTTTTTCTGTCTCCGGCAGCGGGGAATCGCCGAACAGGTCAATGCCCATCGCACTGGCATACATTTCCACCGTCTGATAATCAGCCTTGAGCTTCTGCTCATTGGCGCGCAGCCTGACGATTGCGCCAATGCCTTTGGCATCATAGCCGGCGCCTTTGATTTCCTCGCGCAGGCTGGAGAGGTCGCTGTTGACAGCCTGCCGTTGCTCAACCAGCCTTTCCATGCGCTCAACAAATTGACGCACTTCTTTGACCGCCACCGTCTGCGCGGCTGTTTCCGTTTCACCATAATTTTGGGTTTGCATAGTCGGAAAATTGTTCCGCATTTTAAAATTCCTTTCCGGTTAGAATCCCGCCAGGTCTTCCTGGCCGGTGATTTTTTGGTTGTTTTGCTGCGCCGCCCGGTGGGCGGCGATGCGCTCATCTTGCTCCCGGTGCCGGTCGCTATTGGCCTTTGCTCTATCCAGCAAATCCATCATAGACCGGCGCAAGGAGCTGGGCGGCAAAGCCTGCAACGCCCGCATTTGGCGGGCATAGCCTTCCTCCGTCCAATACGCCCCCTCCCAGCCGGAAGGGGTGAGTTCCGGCGGCAATGGCCAGCCGTTTTCGGCGCAAATGACCCGCGCCGCCTCGGTTATGTCGGACTGTAAATCGGCCGGCAGAGATTCCGGGTAGTGCTTGCGCACTTGCGCAATGCGCGCCCCCATATCGCGGCGCTCCCGGGCATATTGGCCGGCGGCGGCGTTTATGTAATCAGGGTAGCCCCAATGCCCGGGCAGCGGGTTTTTACGCTGCTTGCGCCTCTCGGCATTTATGGCCTCCACCTCCGCCCTGGTCAGGCTCATCAACTCCGGCACTTTGGGCAGATAGGCTTGCCCGGCACCGCGCCCGTCCGCGCCGCGAATGATTTTGCGAATAGCGCGGTCAACCGCTTCAAGCGGCATCTCCTCCAGCGCCATTTTGGCGGCGTTGAAGTAAAGCTTTGCCTCCGTGCTATTCTGCCCGCTTGGGTAGCAGGCCTGAAGAGACGCCACCAATTTTGCGGTCTGTTTCATTTCGTGAGCTGTCTGCTCCATTTTGCGCGCCTCCTCGGCTAAAAATCCCGTAATCCCCATCATCAAATACCCCCGCCTCATCAAGCGCTTCCGCTATTCCCCGGGCCTGCCCGTTGCCCAGATGGGCGAACTTGCCCGGCGGGTTATAACCGCCTCGCGCCGCCTGTCTGGCGCGGCTATCCCCCTCCCTTCGCACCCAGTTGCGCCATGTCGCATGCCAATCGGCCTTGCGGCCCTTGGCCCCGGACGTGCCGTGCCAATAATCGGCAAAGCTGGCCGCTATGCGGTAGATTTCCTCCCGGCTGAAGCCCTCTTTCAGGGCAAAATTCCCGTCCTGCTCACACAGCACCCAATTTTCCGGCAAGCGGGTGCCGCTGGCTGATTTGGGCGCTTTGGCGGCGGTTTTGGCCGGCAGCGCCGGTGTTTCCGGCCGGGCCGGAGAATTTGCGGCCGGCGGCTGCTTTTGCGAAACGCAAGCGCTTGCGACCGCCATGAGCATCTGTTCGCTTTGCGGCAACGGGTGCATTTTTTGCACAGGTTGCCCGGCGCCGGGCTGTTGCGGCGCGGCTTTCGGCCGCCAAGCGCTGTAATGCCCCTCTCGCACAAGCTCCTCCGGCGCCAGCAGCTCACCCTCAAGCGGCCGGGCGGCCGGATAATCACCCTCCCCCCCATCAGAGGCGTTTGTGGTTATCGCTGCGCTCTCGGTTGTCTCCGAAACAGGGGCAACCATTTCGGTGACGTCACCGGATTGGTTTCCGGCGAAACCCGAAATTTCCTCGCGCCCGCCATGGTCAGATGATGGGGGAGTTACAGGGGGGATAATTTTCTTTTGCTTCTTTTCTTTTATCCGGGGGGACAAAGAGGGGGAAGAAGTTTCCGCCGCAGCGTCCGCAGCGTCCGCGGACAGTCCGCGGACATTTTCGGACGCATAATCAGTTTGCGCAATCCCGCATTTATCTTTTAAATGCTTGTTTTTAAGGCGATTTTCGCGCTTGCGGGCGGCATCTTTTGCCCGTCTGTCCGCCGCAGCGTCCGCAGCGTCCGCGGACAGTCCGCGGACATTTTCGGACATTTCTCGATAGAAATTCAGCGCGCCAACATACCTCTCCAATGTATCAGCCGCATGCTTCTCTATCTCTTCCGCCGCCAGCAGCGCCTGCTCAATAGAGCAGCCGGCGTCAATTAAACGGCGAATTGCAGAGGTTATGCTCATGCCGCGCCTCCGCCGAATAAATCATAATTGCCCGAATAATCTACCGCCCGCTCAAGCATTTTGCGGCAGGGCGGAATCCAGATTGTGCGCGTTTCATTTTCGCGCGCGACATAAGATTTCGGGTTTTCCCGCGCGCTCTGGTAGTTGTCCCTGATTGTCTGGTCATCAGGTCTGCCGCCAGCGGCATGCTTCCAAACCAACCAGCAATAGCTGGTGGCGCTGCTGGCGGCCGGGTCATAACGCCCTTTAACCAGCGGCACCCGCTCCACGAATGGCGCAAAAATAGCCGGCGGCGTATCGCGAAACAGCCGCTCATAGCGGCCGACAGATTCCAAAAAGCTGGAGCGAACAAAAAACGCGGCCAGCTTGACACTGGGCATTGCCAGTGCCCGGGCGATAAACGCTTCAGCCAGATTAAACGGCGGATTGGTTATAACAGCGTCCGGCTCCGGCGCGTAATCCGCGCCATTGGCATAGGCAAGCCCGTCCTCATCAGTGGCCCATTCGCCTGTCGCGAAATTCCAGCCGATAGCGTCAGGGATATAGATGTCGCTGTAATCGGCGATGTCCGATGTATAAACCTTGCCAAAATACTCAGCCAGCGGCCGGGCTATATAACCGCGATTACACGCCGGCTCATACGCGCTTTTGCGCTTGAGGGCGGCTAAATCAAATTTGACGCCGCAAGAGGACGCCTGCGGCAAAATATGCTCACACAGCGCCCTTGTCGCCCATGGCGGGGTGGGGAAATCGTCCAGGCTGTCGCGCGCCTCATGGCGCTGCTGCATTACGGCAAAAGAAAGGTTTTGCGCCATTATAGCCCCTCTTTGCCGATAGCCACGGTGATAAGACCGGTTAGGCAAAAAAAGCCGCTACCGACAATCCCCGTCAAAAGCCAGCGCGCATCTGCTGTCCAGATGGCAATAAGAGTCAGCAGGGTGAAAATCACCAAACCGCTAAAAAGGGAGGCCAAGCCGGCCAAAACCAGCGCGGCTTTCATTCTTTCTTTCATTTTTGGCACCATAAAACGGCCATTACGCCGTAAGCAGAAATGAAAAAGGACGAAATAAGCCCATCAACAGCCCAATCCGGGTTCCCACTCATTGCCCAGCCAGTTGCGCCTGCCGCCAAAATAGGAATGCCGGAAAAACAGGCTATGAGGCCTGAAATCATTAAAATTTTTTTACTCACCACTAGCTCCCTGCGCTATCTCGCCAAACCCACCCCATCAGGCAGAAAAAACTCGCCGCCCCCAGCGCCATACCCCAACCGGCGGCTATTTGCCCCCAGTCATGCGCGCCGGCAAATTTGGCAATCGTGGCAATCATTGCCGGCGCGATTGAGCCGGCACAGGCAAAAATAAGAGTGATTGCGCCCAAATATTTCATTTTAAAACCCTCCGGCGATGACAGCCGCAGCGGCCAGGAACAGGAACAAAATCCCCCAGGAGTTATGGAAGCGCTCACGCTCCTCACAAATCCGGGCATTTATATAACAGCGCTGCCGGCGATAGGCTTTCGCTTGAAGCCCGGCGCGGCCGGCAATCAGGAATGAGGCGATTGAGGCCAGTAAAAATCCCGCCCCGCTGAACAATAAGAATGGCATCATTTTTTTGGCTCCTTGCCCCGCAGTTCCGCGTTCCGCTGCCGCACCCTCGCCTTATATTCTGCGTCCCTTTGGGTGCAGCCGGTCAAGGCAGAGATAGCCCCCACCGGGTTCAGCGGCGCGACAAGGCAAAACAGAGCTACCCACGGCAGCTTTTTAAGCGCTTTGCGCAGTTTCATTTATCGCCCCCCACCTTTTTGCCGCCGCCGGCAATATGGTCGCCGCGTTTGCGCCGGCGATTTTTATACTTTTCGGGATTGGCGGCGATTATTGCCTGTAAGCGGGACGCATCAAAAAAATCGCCAGGCTGAAGGTCTATGTCATGCGCCCGGGCATACGATAAAAGTATTACCTGCCTATGGGCGGGTATTACGCCGCCACTTCCGCGCTTATGGCGCGGATATGACCAATTATAAACTTTTGGGGTTTTTATGCCGGCAATATGTGCCGTTGATTTTGCCCCGCCCAAAAAGATAGTTATTGCTTCTGCTGGATTATTTTTCATAAAAAATACAATTACCCTAAGAGTAATTATTAGTCAAGGAAAAAATTACTCTATAGGTGTTTGAAAAAAAGAAAAAATAAGGATAATTACCGAATGAGTAAAAAAATACAGCAAGAGATTATAAGAGATTGGCTATCGGAAAAGATCCGTGCAGGCGGCCATGGCACCCAAGCAAAGCTGGCTGATTTTATCGGTATAGAGAGAAATGTAATTAACAAAATACTAAAACCAGTTAAAGGAAAACCTCATCAAAAAATAAAAGCCGATGAGCTTGTAAAAATGGCGGAGTTTTTTGATGAAACTCCGCCAGGTTTTGCCCCTGTCGCTACTTATCCTTCACAACGGGAGCTTTTGGATATAATTCAGAATTTATCAGCCGGAGAGGCTGACTGGCTTCTGCCTTTTGTGAAAGTTTGGCGCGAACAAGCTTCAAAAGCTCCGCTGCCTCTCTCTCCGAAGAAAGAGAAGAAATAATGTGTATAAGCTTGCGCTTGCTATGTGTCATAGCCAACTCCTTTATCTTGGTTAAAGACAAGAAGCGCTTCTCATTTTTATTATATATCTGATAATGTGATGATAAGTGCACCAAAATGACGCAGTCTTAATATATAGTTAACGGAGGAGAGAGCGATGAGGGAGAAGATTGTTATTGTTTGTGCGGCTATTGTGCCGGTATTGGCAGGTTCAGCCATAGCGGAAACCCCTCTTGAAGCGATGCGAAAAGGGCAAAGCTATTATCGTGACTACAATAGCCGTAATGCGGAAATAGAAAGCTTGCGCCAACAGCAAGAGCAGATGCGCCAACAATATGATTTGGATAGACAGCAGCTATATAATGAGCAAATGCAGCAGCAACAGCAGAATGAGCAGGAACAGCAGGAACAAGGAGCGGCGGGATACGATTCTCCGTGTGGTGAATATTATACCGGCTCGGCAGCAGGCGATAATATAGCGGCGGCAATGAGCTCTCTTGCCGGGGGAAGAGCCGAATATGAAGCGAAGCGGGCAGCTTGGGCTGTGAGATGTGCTAATCTAGCACACCAGCAGAAAGAGCAGGAGAGATTAGATTATGAGCAACAGCGCGCTACTTATGATAAAGCAAGGCAGGAGTATAGGCAAGAATTCAGGGAAGGAACGATAAAAGCCTGTCGCAATGTTCCAATTCCCGGCGAAAGCTTGGAGGAATGCGTTTCCAGATATATGAAAATGCTAAAATAAATGAAATCTGCTCCAAAGCCTTATCCACCCTCAACGGCTGCCCTAATGGGGTATACCCGCTGTAGTTGGACAACCCAGCGCCGGCTTTATCTGCCAATAGCTCGGAAGAAATAGCCGCCTTACGGCTAAGAGGGGCAATACAAAGAAGAAAAGGAAAAACGATGAAGAAACTGATGATTGCAATTTTTGCCGGCCTGATGGCCTTATCGGCTGTATCGGCCGCCTCCGCTTGCCCGAAAGGCACTCACCCGCACGGCGGAACAGGCACCCACCATAAAGGGGGCTGGTGCTCATAATAAAAAAGCCCCGGCAGTTGGCGCTGCCGGGGCAAATATCGTCAAAGGAGAAAGCAATGACAGTGTATTATAGTATCATACGATATTTCAAAAGCGACTGAAAAAGATTACGAGCAGTTAACAGACACCATAAGACACTATGACTGCTTCCATCTGCAATATTCAGTCTGGGCAGTTAATACAGCAGAATCAATGCAGGCGATTCATGACAAATTGTATATGCAAATACCTGCTGTATGGCGTTCCACAGGCGGAGTGAAGCTGCTTGTTATACCTGTGACTACCGTCTACCTATCCAACACCCATGGCGGCCGCGCTCGACAGTGGCTCCAAGAGCGGCTTTAGAATGTATAGGATTCTGGCTCATTACAAGCGGCTGCGCCTTGCGGCCTTCGCTTGAATCTTGCGAGCTGGAATTATAATACAGCTCGTTTTCAGGGTCTCGGCATTCCTCTTTAAACGGCTCATTCGGGTCAATAGCCCGCGCTATGCGGTATATTTGCCACGATAGCCATAATCTGAAATTCCTCATCTCATCACCTTTCCGCCCGCTTTTGCGGGCTTTTTTGCGTTTATCCACAGCGATAATAGCACAAATTTCCCCCTCATAATCAATAAAAATACTCTTTAGGTAATTTTTTCCTTGACTAATAATTACTCTTAGGGTAATTGTATCCCCATAAGCAGCGCAGACCTTCCCCGCAAGGGAACGCGAGAAGCCTGCTTATGGGGAAAAGGTAATGCGTTCCCCACCTTATGGCCGCCGCGTTCTTCCCCCCTCACGCGGCGGCCGCCAAACGCCAAGGGGGAGCCGCGCGCCACAATGCGGCAAGGAGAGAGAAAATGAGACTTTTAGCCCTCACAGTCCCCGCCACCGGCCGGGACGCGCAATACGCCGAAAAGAACCCATTGAGCCGCCACTGGCTCATGCGGTCGGCGGAAATTATCGTTGAGGCTGAAGGGGACAGCCTTGATGAGCTGGAAGTGGGGCACTGGTTCCCCAATCCGGCCTGGCAGCAATGCGAAAGCGCGCTGACGCCGGAAGAGAGAAAAGCCGTTGAGGAATGGCTTTTCTCGGCAGATTCAGAGAGCGAATTACGCGCCGCCCTCATCGCCTCCAAAGAAACGGAGGAGGAATTAAAGGCCATGGAGATTGACGCCATGGCCGAGGCGGAAGAAGAAGCCGCCGCCGCCGAAAGGTGGCATGCCGATTATGTGCGGCAGAACCGCACCCACCCGCTTTGAGGAGGGCAAAATGAGGCAGGTTAATCACTCACTGCACACATTTATCTTTATGTTGGCCAGTTTGGCCTGCGGGATTCTTTTTGCCACCCTCATTGTGTTTCTGCTGTGTATCGCAGCGGCCCCTTATGATGAAGGGCTGGCAGATTTTATCAAGATTTTCAAAATCTGCGCCGGCGGATTTTGAGCAAATCCCCGGAAGGGGAAACAGGTTGGCCTGCCCGGCCGCTCGGGAATTGGGCAGCGTGATGGCAACACGCTGCATAAGGAGGAAGGGGCAGGATTGGACTAGGAGAGCGGCACAGCGCCTTGCCAGCGCCAAGGGAGGCAAACCTTGTAAAAAAGACGGGAGCTGCACCTTTTGCGGCCCTTTCATCGGCAGGGCGTCGATGTAGCACGGGAACGAGAATTCCTCGCCCGGGGTGAGACGCCCGGGATTTTTCAGAGTGTAGCGCAGCCCGGTAGCGCGGCGGCCTTGGAAGCCGTAGGTCGCAGGTTCGAATCCTGCCACTCTGACCAATTTTAAACGCCGCGCATCAGCGGCAAGAAAGGAGAATGAAATGGTTAAAGTTATTGAAACAGTCGAGGGGGAAGCGCCCCAGACAGGAGAAATCTCCGCAATCCAGGCGGCGGAGAAATTCTCCGAATTCACGGGGTCGCATTTTGACCCCGAGCATGAGTGCCGTCAAGAAAATGACGGTGCCAAGGTAAAATTCACTGCGCCGAATGGCGATACGCTGGAAATGGAATTCGCGTCTGCCGAGGAGCGAGAAGAAATGGTCGGCGATGATGGGGAAGATGAGGACGCCGATTAACTGGCGGGAGCAGTGGCGCTAAAGCGCCCTGTTTCTCGGCTGGCTGTCAACCCCTCGGCAGCCAGCTTGGAAACAGAACAGGAGAAAGAAATGAAAGAATATCAGTGGTGGCGCGATGCGCTTAACGGAAAATTCGGCCCGATGCACGAAAACGAGCCGCAGCCGGGGTGCTACCGGGCAAAAGACCGGGCCGGAAAAATGCAGCCGGTGGTTATTTGGAAAGACCCGACCGCTGATGGCATGAGGCCGGCTATGATGGCAGAATTTTGCGGCCGGACAATAGAGGCCGACAGAATCTGGAGTTTTTGCTGCCGCAATCCGGTTACTGAATCGCAAATAAAGGCCTTTGAGGAAGCCGGCCAGTGGCATGATGATGCGCCGGTCAATCGGCTGGCCGGTATCGGCGATAATTTGCCGATTGATGAATTTGAGGCTTTAAAAGCAGAAATATCCGGTGAAAGGGAAATCGCCGAGGAGCTTCTGAAAGAGCCGATTGAAACTGCCGAACAGGCAGACCGCGTATCCGCTTGGGTGCGTAAAATGCCGCCCCTGTCAAAAAGGGCAGATACGCTGCGCACGGCGGAAAAGCAGCCTTATCTGGACGGCGGGCGCGCTGTAGATGAAAAATGGCGGGATTTGGTTTCCGAGCCAAAAGAACTGGCCGATAAGCTGCGAAAACATCTCCAGCCTTACTTTGACCGGCTGGAAGCAGAAAAGAGAGAGAGAGAGCGGCAGGCAATGTTGGCTGTGCGGGAAGCGGAACGCAAAGCGCGGGAAGCGGAAGAGGCAAGGCTGTTAGCGGAACGCGAGGAGCAAGCGCGATTGGCCGAGGGAATAGCGCGGGCAGAAGCGGCTTCACGGGAGGAGAGCCAGGAAGAAGCAGACGCCGCCCGCGAAGAAGCAGAGCGCATTGCGGCCGAGGCGGAAAAAGAACGCGCGGCTCGGGAAGCGGCAGCAGAGAAGGCCGCTAAAGCAGCGGCAGAGGCACAGGCGGAGGCGGCGAGGATAGCTGCGGAAAAGATTCAGGCGGGGAGAACTGGTGCCAAGACAAGCTGGCGCACAATCATAACCGCAAAAATCGTTAATTACGATAAAGCGGTTATGGCGTTGCGGGCGCACCCGGAAATGCGGGAAGTGGTGCAGAAACTGGCCGATAAAATGACAAAAGCCGGTATGCCTGTAGAAGGCGTGGAACGCGTGGAAGAAAGGGTTGTTAGATAAAATGTCACAGGAAATTGAGACAACCGAAACCGGCTTGCCGCCTGTTGGCCTTGTTGGCCAGTTGGCACGAGCGGAAATCGACCAGCAAATATCAACCGCCCATGCTTACCCGCGCTCTATGTCGCGGGTAAAAAAAGCGATAAGGGCTATGGTGGAGTTGGATAGTGAAAGCGCGGAGGAGTGTATTTACGCCCTCCCGCGCGGCGGAAAGCCCATTAAAGGCCCCAGCATTCGCTTTGCCGAATGCTTAAAGCAGGCGTTCGGAAACTGCCGCGCCGCCGCCCGCGTTGTCAATGTAGACAAAAGGGAGGGGTATATAGAAGCGGAAGGAATTTTCCATGACCTGGAAACGAATACCGCCACAACAGCCCGTGTGCGCCGCCGCATTTCAGGCAGAAACGGGCAAATTTTCAATGACGATATGATTATCGTCACAGGCAATGCTGCCTGCTCTATTGCAATGCGCAACGCTATTTTGAGCGGTATTCCTAAACCGCTCTGGCGGGACGCATATCAACAGGCGGAGCAGGTTATTGCGGGGACAATAGTCACGCTAGCGGTTAACCGGGACAAGGCTTTTAAGGCGCTAGCCGCGTTTGGCGCAACGCCGGAGCAAATCTATCGCGCGCTCGGCATAGCCGGCGCAGACGACATGGCAACAGACCACATAATTACGCTCCGGGGTATGTATTCCGCCTTAAAAAGCGGCGAAGCGAATTTTGAAGAAATGTTCGCGCAACAAAAACCTGTTATGCCATCACAGGTTAGCGGAAGCCAGAAACAGGCGGCACAAAAAGCCGACAGCCCCAAGGGAGCCGCCCCGGCAGAAGAACAGAATGCAGCGTCTGCCCCCCATTCAGACGCTGCCGGGCTTCCCCTCTCTCCCTCCGGGGGAAGCCTGAAGGCCGCGCCGGTTGCAACCGGCGCGCCGGCCGGGGAGGTAGATGGCGCTACCTCTCCGGCACCTTCCGGGGCATTGGAGGCGCTTAAACAGGCGCTTTCGGGTGCTGTCGCCGATATAGGCGATATGGGGGAATTGGCCGCCGAAATTGACCGGGTATCGGGCAATTATCTGCCCGCAATAAAAGCCTCGGCAGAAAAAAATGAGGCAAAAAGCCTCATTGAATACACCCGGCGCTATGCGGCCGGGGAAATTGAACCGGGGCAGCTCCAGCGGCTGCTGTCCTGACCAGGCGAAAGCCGCGGCAGATTGTGCAGTCGCGGCCAAATCGTCCGAAAGCAATCACGGGCGGCGGAATAGCGGGATAAACGCGGCATAAGCCAAAACCCCGCACAAAACAAAGGAAGAGCGAGATGCGGTGCAGATGCTGCGGGACAGACCCGCGAGAGGGCAATAGCCTTTATTGCCGTGAATGCCGGGGGATTGGCTTCCAGTGCGAAAGAGAGATTTTATCCGCCAAAAAGGCTTGGGCGGCAGAAGATAAAGCGCACGGCCTTATTGAATGCTGCATATGCGGCGCCAAAAGCGCCCGGTATGGTTATGACCCGGACTATGCCTGCAAGCCTTGCCAAGATGAGGCAAACCGGCAGATTTTAGCCGTGGCGCGCGCCTTAGGCGGCCATATTCCTGACAGGAGACTTATAAAATGACCACCCTCACACTCATCTATGCGGCCGACAGCGCCGGCAATTTCACCGACCCGAAAACGGGCAAATGCTGGAATATCCCGGGCGACCGGGCATTCTTTCGCTCCAAAATTGCAAGCGAGATTATCATTTGCGGTCGCAAAACCTTTGAGCAAGATTTGAATGATTTGCTTGGCGCAAGAGGTTGCGTTGTTTTAACAACTGATACAGATGGAGTTTATTCATCATGGCGTAAAAATGACGAATATAGATCTTCGTTTCTGCGCCTTGAAACGACAATATCGGGCGTTTTAGACTTGTCTACATATTTTTCCCGTGCAGACCGGCCGAATGAAGTTTTCTGCGTTGGCGGCAAACAGACCCTAGAGGCTTTCGCGCCATTCGCGAGTCGGGTGTTGGCGGCCCATATTGGAACAGATGAAAGCATATGGCTGCCGGGGCATATAGCTGCCGAATGCCGGGTTCCCACGCCGCAATTTGATGTGCGAGGTTCGCTCTGGCATACGCCGGACGGTGAGGGATTCTATGGAATGTATTGCGAACCGTATGAGGGTGATTATATCACACTTGATATTCGGCGCGATACGCCGATTAAATTCTAACCAGGTAAGAATTCAGGATATTTTCTCTCAATGCCGGTGCCATGGAATATTTGGGATATGGGGAGTCTTTTTTAATGCCCAGGGCAAAAATGCTTTTCACGGATAAAGAGGTGGAGCGGCTGGTTAAAAAAGCACAAGCCGCTGGCGCTCCATCGGTGGATATTATCCCCGCCGGCCGCGATGTTATCTACCGCATAAATCTGCGGCAGGAAGCAGGCGACAAAAAGCCTGTAGCTTATGATTGGGGAATCGGCAATAAGGAGCAGGACATTGTCCTGTAGTCCCGATGGAAAATATGCCGAAGCCCCGCCCGCCCTATCTCCAGAAAGAAATCACCCGCCACGGCAAGATTATCTGGTATGTGCGTAAGCGGCCAAATCCGCGCACAAGGTTGCCGGGCGCGTATGGTTCGCCGGAATTTATTGCCGCCTATGAAGCGGCCATTTGCGGCACCGCGCCGAAACAGAAACAAGCGCCGGCGCAATCAGGCAGTTTAGCCTGGCTTATCGCGCAATATCGGCTGTCAGCCCGATGGCGCGCAATGTCAGCGCTCACAAAGCGCGACAGGGATTATATTTTCAAGCTCCTAATCGCCTCGGCCGGGGATACGCCGTATAAGGCAATAACGCGGCGCGTTATAGTCGCCGGCAGGGATAGACGCGCCGATAAGCCATCAGTCGCCAATCGCTTTCTCGATGTTATGAGGGGGCTGTTCCGGTTTGCGCTGGAATCTGAATATTGCGATTTTAACCCGGTTGACGGGGTCGCAAAAATCAAAACAAACAACCCTGACGGGCATAAGCCTTGGACGCAGGCGGATATTGATACATATCAGACCTTTTGGCCGCTTGGCACCAAAGAGCGGGTATGGCTTGATGTTCTTCTCTACACCGGCTTGCGCCGGGGCGATGCAGTGCGCCTTGGCCGGCAGCACATCAAAGACGGGATTGCCGCGCTGAAAACCGAAAAAAGCGGCTTTAAGGTAGAAGTTAATTTGCCAATTTTGCCGGTTCTGAAAGCCACACTGGCGGCTGGCCCGACAGGGGATTTATCTCTAATCTGTGGCGCCAAAGGCGGCCCATTAGATAAAAAAACATTCGGCTTAATGCTTGTAAAGGCAGCGAATAAAGCAGGGATTTTTGGCAAAAGCGCCCACGGCTTGCGTAAGGCGGCCGCCGCCCAGGCAGCAGAGGCGGGCGCGACCGTATCGCAACTAAAAGCGCTGTTCGGCTGGACATCAGACGCAATGCCCAGCCTTTATACGCGCTCGGCTGACCGCAAGAAAATGGCGGTAGAGGCGATTGAAATGCTGGTAAGGGGGAACGGAAAATGAATTTCTATGCCCTAACCGTCTTTTCTGTTGCCCTAACCTTAAAAATAAGAGAATAAAATCAATAGGTTATTTTGGCTGTTTTCGCGGTTGTCAGTTCAGAAAATGCGGTCAAGCCGCAACTAAGCAAGGGTTTCCTTCATTTTTCCCTCAAGTATAGCTAATCAGAAAATGCGGTCAAGCCGCAACGCGCCAAATTCGCGCAATATGGCGCCGGCAAGTATAGCTAATCAGAAAATGCGGTCAAGCCGCAACCCGGACGCTATGGATATGGATAAAATTGTCAGTATAGCTAATCAGAAAATGCGGTCAAGCCGCAACTGCGGTCGATAAGCTTATCGAGGCTATCCAAGTATAGCTAATCAGAAAATGCGGTCAAGCCGCAACTGCCGCATATAGCTAGCTCTCATTTGCATAAGTATAGCTAATCAGAAAATGCGGTCAAGCCGCAACTATTAGAGAATTTACTTGTAAGCCTTGTTTAGTATAGCTAATCAGAAAATGCGGTCAAGCCGCAACTCATCAATCAATACACCTTCTCTACATGGCAGTATAGCTAATCAGAAAATGCGGTCAAGCCGCAACATATTAAGCTCATTAAGCAAATTCATTATCAGTATAGCTAATCAGAAAATGCGGTCAAGCCGCAACCCTTTCAACCCTTACCAGATTAAGCCGCACAGTATAGCTAATCAGAAAATGCGGTCAAGCCGCAACTGTTGAATTGCTCGATATCCAATGGAACAGAGTATAGCTAATCAGAAAATGCGGTCAAGCCGCAACTATCTGAGATGGGCATTGAAAATACTGATAAGTATAGCTAATCAGAAAATGCGGTCAAGCCGCAACTATAAGGACGAAATGAGCGTAGCAGAGCAGAGTATAGCTAATCAGAAAGTGCGGTCAAGCCGCAACAGGTCTTTGGCCATAACGATATTTCCGCCGAGTATAGCTAATCAGAAAGTGCGGTCAAGCCGCAACTATGCCGCGCCATCGTGGATATTGCTGAGCAGTATAGCTAATCAGAAAGTGCGGTCAAGCCGCAACCAAAGTAGGATTACCGCGCTATTATAATAGAGTATAGCTAATCAGAAAGTGCGGTCAAGCCGCAACCTGCACAGTGAAGCGCGGATCTGTTAAAGTAGTATAGCTAATCAGAAAGTGCGGTCAAGCCGCAACCAGGCAGCGAAAGGCATCTTGCCGAAACTGAGTATAGCTAATCAGAAAGTGCGGTCAAGCCGCAACTATTGGCTGTCCCCAGCGCTTGTTCAGCAAAGTATAGCTAATCAGAAAGTGCGGTCAAGCCGCAACTATACCATTGTTGGGCAAGCCGTGCGTGGAAGTATAGCTAATCAGAAAGTGCGGTCAAGCCGCAACCATTCGCAAACATTACATGTATGGAAAAATAGTATAGCTAATCAGAAAGTGCGGTCAAGCCGCAACCATATGGCGTCCCGGGAAACCCGGCACCGAAGTATAGCTAATCAGAAAGTGCGGTCAAGCCGCAACGGGTAATATCGGGCCCAAAGCCCCATATCGAGTATAGCTAATCAGAAAGTGCGGTCAAGCCGCAACCCAGACGGCGTTCAGCTCCATCACCGCTTTAGTATAGCTAATCAGAAAGTGCGGTCAAGCCGCAACCTTTATATATCTGTAAATATATCGTAAAAAAGTATAGCTAATCAGAAAGTGCGGTCAAGCCGCAACGGGCAAGCAATGCGGAAGGCACGGGAAGCGAGTATAGCTAATCAGAAAGTGCGGTCAAGCCGCAACCCCGCGCGGCATTGCAAAATTCGCCGCTGCCAGTATAGCTAATCAGAAAGTGCGGTCAAGCCGCAACCGGCGAAACCGAAACAGCCGCGCAGACGGTAGTATAGCTAATCAGAAAAGGCCTTCATATTCACCGTGACATCGCGCCATTTGTCATAGGCTTCCGCCGGGAGCTGTTTGAACGGCGCGCATTTCTTCAAGGCGGCGCGCGCCTGCAGGGCAATCACCTCGCGATCTTTCAAGTCACCGCCGGCCGGGGTGAGATCCGGCTCAGAAGCCAGGCTGCCGTCCGGCTTCAGCCGGAAGTGCATCTGCACCCGCAAATCATAGGCGGAGCTGCCCTGCACGACACCAATATCCCAATTACGCGCAACACAAGAGCCGATAATATTATTCAGGTTTTGCTGCAAATTATCCTGATCACCAATCGTTTTTGCCGCTCCCTGCCCGGCTTCCCCCTGGCTTCTTTTGGCGCCGCCGCCGCGAGTGCGGGTGCGATCAATCAGCGCATTACGATTATCGGCTGTTTCTGTTCCATCTTTGTCACCTTTGTTTTTTGCGGTTTCCGCCGGCGCTTTTTCCGGTTTTTTCAGCTCCGATTCCGGCCGTTTAACCGGCAAAGGCGCTTTCGCCGGCAAAACCGGAACGCTTGGCTTAACCGGTTCTTCCTGCGCTTTCACCGGCTCCGGCGCTTTGCTTTGCTCCGGTTTTTCCGCTTTTGGCTTTTCCGCTTCCGCCGATTTCAAAAAATCACCAATATCATCAACCGGCGCGGCCAAGGCGGCCGGCTCAGCCGGCTTGGGGGCAGCCGGCGGCGGCGGTGCGGCCTGCGGCGGCTGCGGCTTTTCTATTTCTGCCGGCGGCGCAGCCTCAGCCGCTTTTGCCGGCTCTACCGGCGGCGCAGCCGGCGCCGGATCGGTTTTACCCTCCGGCTCACCTTTAGCCGGTGGCGGCGCTTTTACCGCGCGCTGTTTTTCCTGCGGCTTAATCGGCCTGTTCGTATCCATATCGGCATCGCCAATATTTTCTGCCGCAGCTTTTACATCCGGCTTTCTGGTTGGCCGGGGAGAAGGTTTTTTGCCTGGGCTCGGCTGTTTTTCCCCTTGCTTGACAGACATAACCTCACCCAGCGGCACCAGGCTGATCGGCACTTCTTCCGTCTGCTGTGCAGTCGGCGGCTGCGGCACATAAAAAGAGACAAGCAAAATTGCCAGAATCACAATATGGGCAATTATGGATAAGGTAAAACCTGCCTTCATTGATTCGTGTTCCGCTCGCGCGCCTTAACCCGTTACGCTTTATCCGGCTCAAACAACCCGGCTGCCGCCGGATCGGCCCTTTATTTCGGCAGGCTGGCCAAAGCCACATTGCCAAAACCTGTTTTTTGCAACAAGGCCAAAACTTCCAATATGGTATCATAACTGGCTTGTTTGTCACCCATTACCACAATGCGCTGTTTAAAACCTTCCGGCGTTGCGGCGCCCAAAGCCCGCAGCTTGGCAATAAACTGCTCCTGTGTATAATATTCCTGCTTGATAGCCAGCCGGCCCTGCCGATCCACCGAAACCGTCAGCGGCTCTGTTTCGCCTTTTATGGCCGAGGCCGAAGTTTTAGGCAGATCCAGCGGCACGCCATTCACCAAAAGCGGCGCCGAAACCATAAAAATAATCAGCAAAACCAGCATAACATCAATAAACGGCGTCATATTGATTTCACTGATCAAATGCGCCCGGCCGGTAAAACGGCGATTTGCCCGTCTTCTGCCGGAACCGCCCCCTGAAGCAAGCGACATAGCCATAATAATATTCCTGATTTCTGCTCTTTGTTGATTTTTGCCGCTCTCGCCCGGCCGGCACAATCAGCGGCCGTTAAAACCCGGCTCTATTTATGCGCGGCCATGCGCTCATCAATTTGCCGGGATAAAATAGAAGAAAATTCTTCAGCGAAATTGCCCCATTCGCCGCTGATTTTCCCCGCTGTTGCCACCAGTTTATTATAGGCTATCACCGCCGGAATAGCGGCAAAAAGGCCGATAGCCGTAGCCAGCAAGGCCTCGGCAATACCGGGCGCAACAACCGCCAGACTGGTATTTTTGGACGCCGCGATAGACTGAAAAGAGGACATAATGCCGATAACCGTGCCAAACAGGCCGATAAACGGCGCCGAAGAGCCAATAGTCGCCAGAAAGCTTAATCGCGCTTCCAGCCGCCCGGTCTCGCGCGCCAGCACTACGTCCATAGCTTTTTCTATCCGCATTTGCAGGCCCAGAGGGGAACGGGCGCCTTTTTCAAAAGATTTTTTCCACTCCCGCATAGCAGCCACAAAAACAGCCGCCGCCCCGCTGGTGCGGCGCTCTTCCAAATGGCGATAAAGCTCTTCCAATGAGCGGCCGGACCAAAATTCTTCCTCAAAACGCCGGCTGACCCGGCGGGCCGCAGCAAAAGCAAGTATTTTATCAATAATAATAGCCCAGCACCAGACAGAGGCGAGCAGCAAACCGATCATCACCAGTTTAACTACCCAGTTTGCCTGCATAAACAGGGCAAAAAGCGTTGCCCCTGAGCCTGAAGAAGCGATTTCTACCGCCGGCATGACCTTATCCTTAATCTGATACCAAACCTGACCCGCAAGAGCCAATATAGCACAAGCGCCGCCAATCTTGCCGAAACTTTTCCCGCAGCCTGACAGCGTTATAAGCGGCGCCGCACAGCGCCCACCGGCAGCGCCGGAGCCGCCGGCGGCAAGGCAGAATACCGGCGGCAAGACAAACCGGCTCGAGCTTTTTACCGGAAAATTTTGGTAAAATAAAGACAAAGCGCTGCTTATGCACCCGGCATAGCGCTGCAATTTTCAAGCTTTGGCCTTTAGGCCCTGTTATTCCGGCTCTATTTGCCCGGCTTTGGTTTGAAATTTTCCTGCTCCAGGCCTCTGCCGGAAAAAAATCTCCGGCTCTGCCGGGCGGCGGATTTGCGGTAAAAAGCGCGCCTGGCCTGTTTTTCTGCGCTTTGTTTGGCATTTTTCATTCTGGGGTAAACCTTGCCTGCTGTCGTAATATATCTAAATGTATCATTTTTATACTCCCCTAAATAAATATTGGAATTATCGCCCAAACCTTTCTGCTTTAAATCTCTCAATACATCTTTATCTGTTTTGCGAATATTATGTAATTCATCATAATAAAAACTCCCTTTAAAAATAACAATGGTAGAGGGCAGTTTCGCTTTGTCAGAAATCGCGCTGACAATGCCGTTCGGCTCAATCTGGGCATAATAAATTTTATCAGAATGCAACCCCTGCGCATTAAGCTGGGACATCACATTGATTATATCAACCTTATTGTTTTTATTGAGAATATTATCCATTAAAAATGCCCCGTTCCGAATAATGGGGATAGGGTGGCCAATGGCGATTGTGCGCAAAATATAGGAATTTCGGCTTAGATAATTGATAAACATTAAAATACAGGACGCTATCAGCAAAATGCAGATATAATGCAGATAAGACCCCTCGTCAGAATAAATCGCCCCGCCGATAATCCCGCCGAAAATGAAATTGCCAATAATATCAATACTATTTGCTTGCGCCCACTGGGTGCGGCCGGAAAGATAATAATAAGCCAGGACAATAAACAGGCCGGTTACCAGACGCAGCAAAACATAAAGATAAAACAACACGGCCGGCCCGAGATAATGCGCCAGATCAGAAAAAAATTGCTCTGCCATCAGGCTTGGGCCTCCGTTAATCTATAGTGTCTCCATAAGCAAAAACAGGCCGTTTTATCAACAGGCTTGATAAGCAAAACACCGCGCTTTTGCTGTTTTGGCACCGGACGGAAAAGCGTTACCATATATACACGGCAAACGCGGCGCATCAAAAACCTGCTTTTTTAGAGAGTTTCCCTGACGGCGGCCAGACATATCGAGCGCCAGAGCAGACACAGCGCGCAGACCGGCGCCGGCAAGCCCTGATTAAGAAGCGTAATAACGGGCAAAGGAGAAGCAAAACACCACAGACTCTGCGGCCAAACAACCGCAACCGAAGCCGCAGATCGAATTTTTCAATGCGCTTCAGCGGTATAACCGATCAGACAGCACAGTAAACGAATCTTCCGCCCGGAGAAACAAAAAAGACGCAATTTCAACAAGAAAAGCTGAATCGGCCCCGGCAGAAGATGAAATATAAGGCCGACAGAATCGCGGCTTTATCGGCCTGAGCCTCTATCGCTCTGCCCTCGCTCTCTCCTGCGCCCGCGCCGCACAGGATTACCCGAATTGCCTCTGTTTTGCTGCTTTATCGCCCCGCCCCCGCTTCCTCCCTCCGGCCGCTTCAGGCAAAACCGGAGAAAGAGATCGGGGGCGAAGCTTTCAACTTCTTATAGCTATATAGCTATCAGGCGGCTTTTTCTTCCGCCCGTGACCATTTACCCAAAGCAGCCAGATAATTCATTCTGGCGCGGTGGGCAAAAGCATTCTGCCCGGCAGCAATATTGGCCTTCTTACCGCCCCAGGCGGCAATAGCCGCAGCCTGCAAGGCCCGGCCGTAAGAGAAAGTCAGCAGCCAGGGCAGCGGCCCCATAGCATTCATGGCTGAAAGATGTGCTGTCGCCTCTTCATCAGATTGACCGCCGGAAAGGAAAGCAATACCGGCAACAGCCGCAGGAGTTGTCTCCTTCAGGCAGCGCAAAGTTTCATGAGCAACCTTTTCGACAGAAGAATGACGCGCCTTTTTACCCTCAATCACCATGCTCGGCTTTAAAATCATGCCTTCCAGCAGGACACGCGCATCGCGCAGGGCAATAAACACCTCATCAAGGACAAATTTTGTCACCTCATAACTGCGCTCAATACTGTGATCGCCGGGCTGGCCGTCCATCAGGACTTCCGGCTCGACAATCGGAACAATGCCGTTTTCCTGACACAGAGCGGCATAGCGCGCCAAAGCCTGCGCATTTTGCTTAACCGCGCCGACTGTCGGCACATGCGTTTTATCAATATTGATAACGCCGCGCCACTTGGCAAAGCGAGCGCCAAGGCCGTAATATTCCTTCAGCCGCTCCCGCAGACCGTCCAGGCCTTCGGTAATCTCTTCTCCCGGGAAAGCGGCCAAAGGCTTTGCCCCGGCGTCAACTTTAATCCCCGGAATACTGCCGGCTTCCTGCATAATTTCCGTCAGCATGCGGCCATCGGCTGCTTTCTGGCGAATTGTCTCATCATACAAAATCACGCCGGAAATATATTGGCTCATAGTCCCTTTGGCAGAAAAAAGCATTTCCCGATAATCGCGGCGATTTTCTTCCGTATTTTCAATATGCGCCAAATCAAAGCGTTTTTTAATCGTGCTGTTGCTTTCATCGGCGGCAAGAATGCCCTTACCACCGGCTACCAGTTTGTGAGCAATATCTTCAAGATGTTCGGTCATGTTACGTTTTCCTTTTTGCTATAGCCCCAGTATGAGAAAGAAATGCGGTCAAGCCGTAACTCTGTTGCGTTTTCCTTTTTGCTATGGCTTCCGTGTTGTTGCCGCTTTATGTCACCAAGATCCCGCATTATAAACTATAATGCCGGCTTTCCCCTCTTTACCCCCTCGGCTTATGCGCTTTATTGCGCCGAAGCGAACAAAGCGCCCCCCCCCCCGAAATCCGGCCTGTGCCATCGGGAAATTTGAAACTTTCCCTTTATGCTTCCGCCAAACCCTCCCGCCGGCACAGCCTGTCACCTTGCCGCTTCTATATAAGATCAGGCCGGCTCAAGCGCCGGCCTTTTCCAAAGCCGCAATGCCGGGCAGAGATTTACCCTCCAGCCATTCCAGAAAAGCGCCGCCGGCAGTAGAAATATAGGTGAAATCCTGCGCAATATGCGCGTGATTAAGGGCAGAAACCGTATCACCGCCGCCGGCAATGGAAACAAGCTTGCCCTGCCGGGTGCGTTCGGCCGCCCGGCGCGCCACCGCTACCGTGCCTTTGTCAAAAGGCGGCAGCTCAAAAGCGCCAAGCGGGCCGTTCCACACCAGACTGGCCGCTTCATCAAGTGCCGCATTGATGCGCTCTATCGATTGTTCGCCAATATCCAGAATCATGCCGTCAGCCGGAACGGCATCAATACCGTAATGCCGCGCCGGCGCATTGGCCTCAAAATGATAGGCGACAACGGCATCAATCGGCAAAATAACGGCGCAATTTTCTCTTTCGGCCTTGGCCATAATAGCGCGCGCCGTAGCGGCCAGATCATGCTCGCACAAAGATTTGCCAATATTCACCCCTTGAGCGGCGAGGAACGTATTGGCCATGCCGCCGCCAATAACCAGAGCGTTAACTTTTTCTGTCAGATTATTCAGCAAATCAATTTTGGTGGAAATTTTGGCGCCGCCGACCAGAGCAATAACCGGGTGCTTCGGGTGCCCCAGGCCTTTTTCCAGCGCTTCCAGCTCTTTTTGCATGGAACGGCCGGCAAAAGCCGGCAAAATATGCGCCAGACCCTCTGTCGAGGCATGAGCGCGGTGGGCGGCAGAAAAAGCGTCATTGACGTAAATATCACCGTTTTCCGCCAGAGCTTTGGCAAAAGCAGGATCGTTTTGCTCTTCCCCGGCATGAAAGCGCGTATTTTCCAGCAATACAATATCACCGCCCTGCATGGCGCTGACCGCAGCCCGCGCCGGCGCGCCGATACAATCTTCAGCAAAGAGCACTTTGCGGCCGAGCACTTTATCCATCGCCGGTATGATCTGCCTGAGAGAAAATTCCGCCACGGCCTTGCCTTTGGGGCGGCCGAAATGCGCCAATAAAATGACTTTTGCCCCTTTATCGGCCAGTTCCAGAATTGTGCCTTTAACCCGCTCTATTCGCGTTATATCGGTCACCGCGCCGTGACTGACAGGAACATTCAGATCCACCCGCAGCAAAACGCGCTTGCCTTTGACATCAATCCCGTCAAGAGTTTTAAAACTCATGCCATTCTCCTGCACTTTCCGCCCCAAACCGCCCCGGCACTGTGCCCCGGAAAACAAGGCACATCACCACCCAGACAGCGGCGGAGTATTATATAAACAGCCCGCGCGCTCCGGCGGAAGAACCCCGATCCCGGCCAATAGCCGCGCCTGAGCAAAACCGGAATCCCCGCCGCCGCAAATTGCAGACTAATCCCTGATTGTTTTGGCCAAAGCAACCGCCACATCATTCATGCGGTTGGAGAAGCCCCATTCATTATCATACCATGAGAGAATACGGCAAAATGTTCCGTCCATCACCTTGGTTTGATCGGTATGGAAAACAGATGAATGCGCATCATGATTAAAATCATGGCTGACCAGCTTCTCATCGGTAAAGCCGAGAATACCTTTCAGGCGGCCATTGGCGGCTTTGCGCATAGCATCATTGATTTCTTCCACACTGGTGGCGCGTTTGGCAACAAAGCTCAAATCCACTACCGAAACATTCGGCGTAGGCACACGAATCGCCACACCGTCCAGCTTGCCTTTTAACTGCGGCAGAACCAGGCCGACAGCCTTGGCCGCGCCGGTAGAAGTGGGGATCATGGACAAAGCAGCCGCGCGGGCGCGATACAGATCCTTATGCAGGCGATCCAAAGTCGGCTGATCACCCGTATAAGAGTGGATCGTTGTCATAAAGCCCTTTTCAATGCCGACCGTCTCGTCCAGCACGGCGGCGACAGGCGACAGGCAGTTGGTTGTGCAGGAACCGTTGGAAATAACCTTATGCTCATGCGTCAAACTATGATGATTAACGCCGTAGACTATCGTGCTGTCCGCTCCGTCAGACGGCGCGGAAACAATCACCCGCTTTGCCCCGGCGGTCACATGTTTGGCGGCATCATCACGTTTGGTGAAAATACCGGTGCATTCCATCACAATATCGATATTGTCCTCTTTCCATGGCAAATGCTCAGGATTGCGCTCGGCGTAAACCTTGATCGGCCCGCGGCCGAGATCCAGACTATTGCCGGAAACCTTTACCTCACCGGGGAAACGGCCATGGACAGAATCATAGCGCAGCAAATGGGCATTGGTCTCCACCGGCCCCAAATCATTGATGGCAACAAATTCAATATCTGTGCGGCCGCTTTCATAGGCGGCGCGTAATACATTGCGCCCGATACGACCAAAACCGCTAATAGCTACACGCACTGTCATCTTGTATCTCCTTGTAAGATAATCCGTTTCTGTTTACGACTCAAAAAAGGCAAGATAAAGGGGGAAAAAACGCTTTTTTACGGTTTATGCAGAGCATAATTGTCGCACCCTGAGCGGCTGCAACCCCGCTTTCAGGCTTCATCTTCGGCCGGCAAGGCGGCGCGCGCGGCCGCGGCTACGGCCGCCGCCGTTATGCCGAAATGTTTGTAAAGCGCCTCTATCGCGCCGCTGGCGCCAAAACCTTCCATGCCGATAAAAATGCCGTCCGCGCCGATAAAGCGCTCCCACCCCTGTTTAACCGCCGCTTCCACGGCAATTTTTACCGGGCTGCTACCGATAAGCGCCTGTTTGTAGGATTGCGGCTGTTTATCAAACAGCTCAAAACACGGCACCGAAACCACGCGGGTGGGGATACCTTCCTGCTCCAGAATAGCGCGCGCTTCCACAATCAGCGCCACTTCCGAACCGCTGGCAAACAGCGTAACCCTGGCTTCATCGCCTGCAGTTTGCAGCTCATAAGCGCCAAGAGCGCAAATATTGTCGGCTTCATAATCCTTGCGCAAAGCCGGCACATTCTGGCGTGTCAGCGCCAGAGTAGCCGGCCCGTGGCGCGATTGCAAAGCCAGCTCCCAGCATTCTGCCGTTTCTACCGCATCGGCCGGACGAAAAAGCAAATGACCGGGCATAGCGCGCAAGGCCGCCAAATGCTCTACCGGCTGATGAGTCGGCCCATCTTCCCCCAGGCCGATAGAATCATGCGTCATGACATAAATAACCCGCAGCTTCATTAAAGAAGAAAGCCGCATGGCCGGGCGGGCATAATCGGAAAAACATAAAAATGTGCCGCCATAAGGAATAAAGCCGCCATAAAGCGCCAGCCCGTTCATCACCGCCGCCATTGCGTGCTCACGAATACCGTAATGCAAATAGCTGCCGCTGTAATCCCCCGCGCTTATATCGCGCATAGATGCTGTTTTCGTGTTGTTGGAGCCGGTCAAATCAGCCGATCCGCCGATTATCTCCGGCACCAGAGCATTAACAACCTCCAGCACCTGCTGCGAAGATTGCCGCGTGGCGCAGCCCGGCGCTTCTTCACATAATTTTTGCTTGTAAGCGCTCATAGCTTCGGCAAAGCCGGGCGGCAGATCGCCGCGCATCAGGCGCTCAAACTCCGCCCGCGTATCTATATCAAGCGCGGCAAATTTTTTATCCCATTCCACCCGCGCTTTGGCGGCATTTAACCCGGCCAGACGCCAATTATCCAAAATATCCTGCGGCACAAGGAAAGGCGGCTCGGCCCAGCCCAGCGCCTTGCGCGCTGCCGCAGCTTCCCCCGCGCCCAGGGGCGCGCCATGCGCGGCGCTGGTGCCGGCTTTATTGGGCGCGCCAAAGCCGATAGTGGTTTTACAGGCAATCAGGCTCGGCTTGCCGGCCTGTTTGGCCTGTTCTATCGCCGCGGCAATTTCGTCCTGATCATGGCCGTCTACCCGCAGCACATTCCAGCCGCAGGCAGCAAAACGCGCCGCCTGATCGCTGTTATCGGCCAGTGAAACCGCCCCGTCAATGGTAATATTATTATCGTCCCAAAAGACAATCAGCCGGCTCAGGCATAAATGCCCGGCCAGAGCGACAGCCTCCTGAGAAAGCCCTTCCATCAAACAGCCGTCCCCCGCCAGAGCATAAGTGTAATGGCTGATCAAATCGCCAAAACGGGCATTCATCAAACGCTCGCCCAGCGCCATGCCGACAGCATTGGCCAGGCCCTGACCCAAAGGCCCGGTTGTGGTCTCAATCCCGCCGGCGGCGCCATATTCCGGGTGGCCGGCGGTCTTTGCCCCTAACTGGCGAAAATCCTTAATCTGCTGAAGCGTTATATCTTCATAGCCGGTCAGATAAAGCAAGGCGTAAAGCAGCATGGAACCGTGACCGGCCGAAAGCACAAAGCGATCGCGATTTGGCCAATCCGGCTTTTTAGGATCATAAGACAAAAACCGGCTGAAAAGAACCGTAGCAATATCGGCCGCGCCCATAGGCAGGCCGGGGTGGCCCGATTTGGCCTTTTCAATCGCATCAATAGACAGGAAGCGAATGGCATTGGCCATTTTATCCTGTTTGGGAGAGTTTGCCATAAGAAACCTGCTGTTTGCAATTTTTGGCGGCGGCGGGGAAAACTGCCAATAGCGCTCTGCCGCCGGGGAAACTCTTTCTTTTCTACCATGAGAGACAAGAGGCGCGCAATAAAAATTCCGTGTTATTTTCATGCGGCAATATTGCTGTGGACTATAGCTCAAAAACCGCTTTATAAAATGCTTTTAGCCCTTTAAATATAAACAGAATTGCCGATTCGTTCTCACAGCTCATTTTCCTGTGCGGCAAAGCGGGGTTATCTATGCCGGCAAAAACTTTGGATCAGGCTTTTGAGCGCCTTGAAAAAGCTCTGAATGTTATGGAAAGCTCGGTTAATGCCCGCCTGGAAAATGCGGCTTTAATCAGTGAAGTGGAAGAAGAAGTGCAGCGCCTCAATGCCGATCGCTCGCGTCTGGCGCAAGAGCTGGACGGCATTGAGGCGCGCTCGGAGCGGCTGGAGCTGGCGAATAAGGAAGTTTCGCGCCGCCTTATCGCCACAATGGAGACATTGCGCACAATATTGGAAAAATAAGCCCGCCCCGGGCAGGCAGCCGGGGCAAAGGCTTGAAAGGCGGGAATTATGGCAACCGTAATGATAGGTATTGACGGCAAGACCTTGCGCTTTGCCTGTGAAGAAGGCGATGAAGCCCGCCTGCTGAGCCTGGCGCAGAAATTTGATTCCTATATCAGCCGGTTGAAAGCCGAACATGGTGAAATCGGCGATTATCGCTTATCTATCATGGCCGGCATTATGGTGCTGGACGAGCTGAATGAGCAAACCCGTCTGCTGGACAAGGCCATAACTGAGCGGCAAAGCCTGGCAACGGCGCATGAGACGGCCCGGCAAACAGCGGCGGCAAAAGAGCAGGCTCTTGCCCAAAAGCTGGATAATATCGCCCAGCGCATTATCATCGCTGCCGGCAAGATCACCCCGAAAAGCTAGGCCGGCAGAAAAGCGCCCGCTCTGCTCCAGAAATATAGAAGGCGGCGCATAATTATTTAAAATATCCGCTATGTCACCTTCCTTAATTAAGGCCTGGCTAACATCTTCATGCTTTGCCATTGCCCAGCCAAATTCTTCACCGACAGCCTCAAAAGCGTGGCTGAACATACCATGCCCGACATCATGCAGCAAAGCGGCCGGGCACGGCACCGCTCTGGCCGGCCGGCAAGGCCAAGGCGCGGCGGCGCTTTGGAAAAAGGGGCAGCGGCCAGGCGCGCCGGCCGAAATTGTTTTACGCCGCAGCAAGGCGCCTGCCCGCTGCAAGCAATAAAAGCGCCGCCGCCCGGCGGGCGCGCCGGCCGGCACATCACAGCGGCCGGCGGCTCAATAATTTGCCACTCAACAGCGCGCCGCAAGCGGCTTTATCAGGCCTTTTCGCGATATTCGTCCACTTCAGCAATACGCAGCATATTGGTCGTGCCGGAACGGCCGAAAGGCACGCCGGCCGTGATGAGGATTTTCTTGCCTTCCCTGGCAAAACCTTCATTATGCGCAATACTGCAGGCATGGCCGATCATAGTGTCCATACCGCGCACATCATCGGTCACCACACTGTGAATACCCCAGACAAGCGCCAGCCGGCGCGCTGTTTCCACCAGCGGCGACAGCGCCAAAATCCGCTTTTCCGGCCGCTCGCGGGAAATGCGGACGCCTGTGCTGCCGGAGCGGGTAAAAGCAACAATCGCCGGCAAATTCAATGTTTCCGCCATTTGCCGGGCTGCCAGTGACACCGCGTCCGCTTCAGTCGCTTCCGGCTCGGCCCGGCCGGCGTGAATAAGGCGGGGATAATTTGCCTCCCGCTCTACTTTACAGGCGATTTTGTTCATTGTTGCCACGGCTTCCACCGGATATTGCCCGGCGGCCGATTCGGCAGACAGCATAATAGTATCTGCTCCCTGAAAAATCGCATTGGCCACATCAGACACTTCGGCCCGGGTCGGCACCGGGGCGCTGATCATCGATTCCAGCATTTGCGTGGCGACAATAACCGGCTTGCCGGCTTTGCGGCAGGCATGGATAATATCAAGCTGAATGCCGGGAACATCTTCCAGCGGCACTTCCACCCCCAAATCGCCGCGCGCCACCATTATGGCATCGGTCACCTTGATAATGTCATGAATGCGCTTTACCGCCTGCGGCTTTTCAATTTTTGCCAGTATCGCCACTTTGTCGCCGGTAATGCGCCGCGCTTCTGCAATATCTTCCGGCCGCTGAATAAAGGAAAGAGCAATCCAGTCAATATCTTCCTTCAGCACGGCGCGCAAATCTTCATGATCTTTCGGCGTCATGGCGCCAACATTGAGCACCGTATCCGGCAGGCTGACCCCCTTGCGGTCAGAAATAGCCGTGCCCGCCAGCACCTTGCATTCTATCGAGCGGCCGTCACATTTTTCGGCAACAAGCTGCAATTTGCCGTCATCAATATAGAGGCGCTCTCCCGGCCTGACCGATTCCAGAATTTCCGGGTGCGGCAAAAACACGCGGCTGTTATCACCCGGCTCCGGCTTGTCGTCCAGCGTGAATTTCTGGCCGATTCGCAGCTCTTCCCGGCCATTGCGGAAAGCGCCGACACGCAGCTTCGGCCCTTGCAGATCGGCCAGAATACCGATCGGCCGGCCGTGCCGCGCCTCAATATTGCGGATAAACTTCACCAGATTGCGCATCAGATCATGGCCGGCATGGCTCATATTGATACGGAAGACATCAGCCCCGGCGATAAACAGCTTTTCAATCATCTCTTCATTAGCGGAGGCCGGCCCCAATGTCGCCAGAATTTTAATTTTGCGATTGCGTTTCATAATATTTATCCCTGTCTTTTCTTCAGCACATATCACTCAGCGCCCGGCGGGGGCGATAATGCTTTGCCCGGCCGCCGGTTTTGCCCCGCCGGCCGCCGCCGGCACATCGGTCAGGCGCACCATCCAGCTTGCCTGATTTTTGGTATCTATCTCGCGAAAGCCCGATTTCTGGAAACCGCGGGGAAAACAATTTTTAACCCCGTCAATTTTGAATTCATTTTCACTGACACACATATTTACCGTGCCGTTCCACCTTTCTGCTCCGTCTGCATCTTCGGCATAAAGATAATAAAAGCGAGACGACAAATCACCGTTAATGACAGCTTTACAGCTTGACGGCTCAATTTGCCACCACCCTTCGCTTATCCACCCTGTCCTGGCGCGATAGCCGACAGCAACCCCCACCTTTCGCTGCGTGGCATTGCATACGCGAAAATCCGCATAAGCATAGGAACTAAAATACAGCAAAAACATAGAGGACAAAACGCCGCAGGCCAGCAGCAGCGCGCGGCCGCGCCGGCCGGAAGAAGGTGCAGATAAAGCGAGCTTCGGCCTTTTTTCCTGTATCATGCCTTTACCTGAAATTTTCAAAGGGCAAGGCCGCAGCTTTTGCAGCGGCCGCCGCAGCACAAAGCGCAATAAACAAGCCGCCCTTTGTCTATAAACTTTAAACCGGCTTTTTCAAAGAAAAATTTGTTCACCCGGCCGGACAAGCCTTGACGATCGATCCGATAACGGGCATTCAATAAGCGGGGTTTAACCGCCGGCTCAGGCAAAACGGGCGCAAGGCCGGCTTTATACCGGGCGCGTCACTATATCGGGTGTGTTCAGGGCGGCCGGGCGGCCTCGCGCCCAGAGCCGCCGCGCCCGGCCGGTAAAACAGGAAGGAGCAGGACAGTGAGCGACATCACCAGTGACACCCAGGCCGTGGCCGCCGGCCAGTTGCGCTCTTTTATTGAGCGGATTGAGCGGCTGGAAGAAGAGAAAAAAACCTTAAGCGATGATATTAAAGATGTTTATGCCGAGCTTAAAGGCAATGGTTTTGACACCAAAGCCGTGCGCGCCATTATCCGCCTGCGCAAGCAGGAAGAGCATGAAAGGCAGGAAGAAGAGGCGATGATTGAGCTTTATAAAAATGCGCTGGGCATGGGGTGAGCGGCAGAAAAGCCTGTTTGCCGCTGTCTGGGGCGGCGGCAAACAGGCTGCGGCCGGCATAGCGGCCGTTTCGCCCGCTTTGCCGCGGCCGGGCAGTCCTTTGCGGCTGTTACAAGGTTGCGCTGTGTTTTTCAGCTATAGCGGCCAATATTTATTTTTACTGAAATGAGAAAAGCGGTAACAATTTCACATAACTCATAAAATTTATATTGCGTCTGCCGGGCGGTATGCGTGACAGAATTCGGGCCGAGAGGCGGAACGCAAAGGCCGCTCTATGAATGCCGGTAATGCCGATCTTGTTGATGATCTGGAGAAAATTTATCCTGCTGAGGCTTTCCGGCGAAATTTATATACCGGAACCGTTATGGCACTGCAAATATGCGACAATTCTGAGAAAATCCGGCAAATATTATAGAAAATCAATGGCGCAGCGGGAAAGCGGCAGCCACCTTTCCTGCTGCAGCTTTAAACAGCGCGGCAATGGTAAGGAAAAAATTATTCCAATAAAACGCATCTCATTATAAAACCGGCACAATAACCGGTAATTTGCGGCAAGGCTGTAACGCGGCCTATGATGACCGTTTTGAAAATTTTCCGATAAAGATTTTGCCCAGAAAACCAAGCACGGCCGCGCCGAACATAATTTCAGCAATCCTCTCATGGCCGATAACGGCTAAAAAAGCAGCAATAGCCGCCAAAACCATGAGGGCGATAAAACCCAGATACTGCGCGCGCCTTGTATCCTGACTGTCTAAGATATCATGCTGTTTTTGTATTTGAATTTTCTGCTGCTCATTTTCCAGAGCCAGCCGGGCATTTTCTAACTGCAAATGACGGCTTTCAATATTGGCGGCCTGCGCCTTTTCTGCCATTGTCAGAGAGCGTTCCAGAAAATTCGGGCATAGTTCTTCATATTTGGCGGCATGCTTCGGGTGGGGAAAAGGGCCTTGAAAAACCTCAGACTTCGCCTGTAGAACAGCCACCAGCTTCTGCCGGTTTTCTTCAGGCAAATCGGCAAGAATTCTCTCAATTTCTATTGGCCGCTTATCTAATGAAGACAAAGGCGCGGACTTACTTTCTGCCGGCTTTGGCGATAAAGGATTGTCCATGCCCGCTTCCCCGCTCTTTTAGATCAAGATCCGCTGCCAGTCGCGCCATCGCCTCTGAACACAGGCTGCCTACCTCACCCCAGGCTGCGGCCACACTGATATCCGGCAATGCCTGTGTCTGATGAGGCACGAAAGGCTCACTGCTCTGCCGCCTCTTTTTCGCTGGCGGCAGAAAAAAAGCAGTAAAGGAGAAAAAGCCGTCTGCAAAGCCCTTTTGGCGCGTTTCCGCGGACATTTTCTACTCCCTTTCAAGCTGTTATGCTTTTATTCTAGAACAAATTTTTATTTTATGTCAATTTAAAAACAGAACCCGTTTTTATATGCGGCAAAAACGGCAGAAAACAAGAAAATTCAAAAACCGCCCAAACCCGTTTATAAAGCCTGGCCCAGCAGCAGGCGGGGCGAGCCTTTTATCAGGCCGGCGGCCTCTTTGATAAAATACCGCTTTAAAAACGGCATTCTGTCGACCAGACCAAGGCCAAAATCACGCGCCGCCCGCAGCGGAGCGCAATCATTGGCAAACATGCGGTTTAAAATATCGGTGGTTACCCCCATGCGGAAGGTTTCAAACCGCCGCCAGGCCTGATAGCGCTCAAGCACAGAAAGCGCGCCAATATCCAGCCCCTGCCTTGTCGCTTCAACCAGCACTTCCGCCAGAGCCGCAGCATCGCGAAAACCCAGATTAAGCCCCTGCCCGGAAATCGGGTGGATACCATGCGCCGAATCCCCCGCCAGAGCAAAACGGGGGCGGACAAAATCACGCGCCAGCATTAAAGCAAAGGGAAAGCCGGCGCGCCCGCCTTCCAGCCGCAAATGCCCCAAATGCCGGCCAAACCGGCGCTCCAGCTCAGCCTCAAACACCAGATCATCGGCGGCGAGGAGCCGCTTTGCCTCTTCCTTTGTCTCATTCCACACCAGCGAGGAGCGATTGCCCTTCAGCGGCAGCACGGCAAAAGGCCCGGCCGGCAAAAAATGCTCTTCGGCCCGGCCGTGATGCGGCTTTTCATGCGCCACAGTGCAGACAATCCCCACCTGATTATAAGCATGGCGATATATTCTTATCCCCGCCTTTTCCCGCATGGCCGAGCGCGCGCCGTCTGCCGCTATCAGCAGCCGCCCTTCCCGCACAGCGCCATTATGCAATATCACCCGCACCCCGCCGCCTTCGCTGATAAAATCCGCCGCTTTGGCTTCTGCCTCCACGCGCACCCCCAGCTCTGCCGCTCTCTTATGCAAGGCGGCATTTAAATGGCGATTTTCCACCATATAGGCAAAAGCCTCATGCGGCTCCACATCGCCCGAAAAAGTGAGGAAAACCGGGCGCACCGGATCCTTAAGGCGGGAATCGGTTACAATCATCTCGCGGATAGGCTCAGAAAGCGGCAAAACCGGCTGCCAGAGGCCCAGCCGATCGAGCATGCGCACCGCCGCCGCCGCAATAGCGGAAGCGCGCAGATCATGCTGCCACGCCCCGGCCGCGCCGGCATCAAGCACGGTAATAGCCAGTTGCGGGCAGGCTTCTTTTACCGCCACAGCCAGACACAGGCCGACATAAGCGCCGCCGACAATAATAATATCAGCCTGTTGCGTTTTCTTTCCGGTTTCCGGTTCTGCTTCCATCGGCTCTCTTGCGCCCCTGTTTATATTGTGCCTGCCTTGTTTTATAAAGCGGTTTTGCCGGCAGGAACAGCGCCCTTTTTGTCGCGCCCCGGCTTTAACGGGCCGCATTGGCCGGCGGCCGGCAAAAATCAGGCGGCAGCTAATGAGGTGTTAACTCTCTGCTGTTAGCATAGGGCGGCGGAACAAATTTGGCAAGTTCAGCCTCATTCACGCGGGGAAAAGCAGGGCTTGCCGTCCTTATGGCCTGTGCCGGCGCCGTTATCGGGCGCTGCGCCGGCGGCAGCGGGGCTGTTTCGGCCTGTAGTGCCTTCTCTGTTGCGTATTGGTAACCGGCGTTAAACAAGGTTGTTACATTTATGCGGAAAGACCATTCCTCGATCTCTGTCGAGCTGGAAGAGGATTATCAGTCTGTCGGCCTGTGGGAAATATTTTCCCGCCAGATAGGCAGCTTTATCGGCCTTTTTATGGTTTTTGCCATCGGCTGCGGCGCCGCGGCGCTGGTTTCGTGGAATTTTGCCGATCCTTCTCTCAATAATTATGCCGCAGAAGCGCGCCCCACCAATATTCTGGGTTTCTGGGGCGCCAGTTTTGCCGATATTTTCATGCAGTTTTTTGGCCTGGGCAGTGTCGCCGCCCTGTTGCCGCCCTTTTTCTGGGGCTTGCTGCTGATTATCCAGCGCCCTGTCTCGCGTTTTGGCCGCCGTTTGCTGTTTTTGCTGCTGGGGCTTTTAACCTTGAGCGCCGCCTGCGCCCTGTTGCCGGCGCCGGCGGGCTGGCCTATGCCGATCGGCCTGGGCGGCGTTGTCGGCGACAGGCTGGTTGATCTGTTCCGCTTTACGCCCGGCTTTGTTTCTCCGCTCTTTGTCCGCATAGCGATTCTCTGTATTCTGTTTCCTCTCAGTATGTTTTTTGCCGCTTATGCCGGGGGCGTTATCCTGCGCGCCGACACGCGCCGGCTGCGCCCGGCAAGCCGCGGCTCCGGCCGGACGGCCGCGGCAAACAGCGGCGAAAGCGCGCTGTTCCAGCCTGAAACCGGCCTGAATAGCGAGCCGGCTGAGGCGGAAAGCCCGGCCGAAGATGAAAAGCCGGGCCGGGCCGAGCGCTGGCAGAGCTTTTTTGGCCTTATCCAGCATAATTATTTACGCCTGAGCTCTTTTTGCCGCCGGCATTTTGGCGGTGGAATGCGCAAAACCCGGCAATCTTTTGCCGGCGGCGCCGATAAAAGCCGCCGCGATCCCTGTATGGAAGCGCCCGGCGCGGCCGCCTCAGCCGCCATAGAGCCGCCGGAGCAGGAAAATGCGCAAAACCGTTTTTTCACCGGGGCAGGCGCAGCCGACAGCCGGGAAAAGCCTTTTATTTTACCGCCGGTTCATTATTTGTCTGTGCCGAAAAAGCTGCCGCATAATGAAGCCAAATTGCGCAAGCTGTTAGACAAAAATGCGCAAAACCTCGCGCATGTGCTGGAAGATTTTGGCGTTAAGGGCGATATTGCCAATGTCTATCCCGGCCCGGTGGTAACCCTTTATGAGCTTGAGCCGGCGCCGGGGGTTAAATCGTCCCGCATTATCGGCCTGTCAGACGATATTGCCCGCTCAATGAGCGCGGCTTCTGCCCGTATCGCCGTGATAAACGGCCGCAATGCGCTGGGGATTGAGCTGCCCAATCAGCGGAGAGAGACCGTCTTCCTGCGGGAAATGCTGGAAAGCGGCGATTACCGCGACAGCCAGGCGGCGCTGGCGCTGGCGCTGGGGCAAACTATCGGCGGAGAAACGGTTATTGCCGATCTGGCCAGAATGCCGCATTTGCTGGTGGCCGGCACAACCGGATCGGGCAAATCTGTCGCCATCAATACTATGATTTTATCCCTTATCTACCGCCTGACCCCGCAGGAATGCCGGCTGATTATGGTTGACCCGAAAATGCTGGAATTATCTGTCTATGACGGTATCCCCCATTTGCTCACCCCGGTAGTGACCGACCCTAAAAAAGCCTTGAGCGCGCTTAAATGGGCGGTGCGGGAAATGGAAGACCGCTACCGCAAAATGGCTCGGCTCGGCGTGCGCAATATTGACGGCTTTAATGCCCGCGCCCGCGCCGCCCGGCAGGCCGGCGGCGAGAATCTTGTCCGCACCGTGCAAACCGGCTTTGACAGCAAAAGCGGCGAGCCGATTTTCGAAACCGAAGAAATGGCGCCGGAAATCCTGCCTTATATTGTTGTTATTATCGACGAAATGGCCGATTTGATGATGGTGGCCGGCAAAGAGATTGAAGGGGCGGTGCAGCGCCTGGCGCAAATGGCGCGGGCGGCCGGCATTCATGTGATTATGGCCACCCAGCGGCCTTCGGTTGATGTTATTACCGGCACGATTAAAGCCAATTTCCCCACCCGGATTTCGTTTCAGGTCACC